>MDTC01000356.1_pt1 | contig 10726 bp, 9 predicted proteins | sample 811181 | NCBI WGS metagenome assembly MDTC01 (sample SAMN05326644, study PRJNA326480) | marine metagenome | isolation source: seawater | place: Pacific Ocean: North | collected 2011 | reverse complement strand
CAGATAATCAAATTCTAGTTTGGAGTAAAGAGAGTGGTGAGATTTCTATACCTTATCAATCTATGAAGTGGGCGCGTCGTTACATTGATAGAGATACTTTAGGTAATACTCCTTCAACAGCTGATGAGATATTTGACATTGGCGATGTTATTAGAATTTCGCCAGAACAATCGCTAAATTTAGAGGTTGAAGACAACCAGAAATGGCGTTTTATACAAAAACCAGAGGTAGAAGGTGCTCTAATTTCGCTTGATCCACGGAATGGTGCAATAATTTCATTAGTCGGAGGATTTGATTATTCCTCAAGTAAATTTAATCGAGCAGTTCAAGCTCGCCGTCAAGTGGGTTCAAATTTCAAACCGTTCTTATATTCTGCTGCTCTTTCTAAAGGATACAACGCTGCTACAGTGGTTAATGATGCTCCGATAGTATTTGATAATGGTGAAGGAGAGGAAGTTTGGAGACCAGAAAATTACAGCGGACGATTCTTTGGTCCTACAAGACTTAGAGAAGCTTTAACTAAATCACAAAACATGGTCTCGGTAAGGATTCTTGATTCAATAGGAATTAACTACACCATAAACTACGCAGAAAGATTTGGCTATAACAAGGAAGATCTACCAAAGGATTTGTCGTTAGCTTTAGGATCTGGCGAAATGACTCCGTTAGAATTAGCCTCTGGTTATGCTACGTTTGCAAATGGAGGTTTTAATATAGAACCTTTCCTGATTTCTAAAATAGAGGATTCTAATGGAAACATCGTGTTTCAAAATAAACCGGTTACGGTATGTTTAGCGTGTGAAAAAGTTGGCCTAGGTCAAGACGGAGAGCCAGACAGCATAGAATCCTTAGTTCAGCTTGATTATCTCCCTCCTGAAAATTTAGCGGAACGAGCCATTGAGCCGGAGAACGCTTGGATAATTGGTTCAATGTTGAGAGACGTAATTAAATTTGGCACTGGTAGACGCGCTTTAAGTTTAAATCGTTTAGATATAGCGGGTAAGACGGGCACAACAAACGATCAGCGTGATGCTTGGTTTTCTGGTTTCAACAACGAAATTGTCACGACGGTTTGGGTGGGCTTCGATAAAGTTGCACCTTTGGGTCGAAGGGAAACAGGAGCGCGGTCTGCTCTTCCAATCTGGATTGATTATATGAAAGACGCACTTTCGAGTATGGAAGATACTATCCCAGAAAAGCCAGAAGGTTTAGTTTCGGCTTTGATAGATAAAAAAACTGGTAAACTGACCAATGTAGATAATCCTGACAAGATGTATGAATTTTTTAGGCAAAAACATTTACCAAAAAAAGAGTCGAGCTCGATGACTGGGAACACAACCGACTCGAATGAAGGTCCAACCATAGAGCCAATCCAAATATTTTAGGGACTATAGAGCAATCAACCTATGGCAGTAAAAACTTGTATTAGAGTTGCTGTTTTTTCACCAATTAGGGGCCAATTTAACTATCTGCCTAATGAAAATGAGGGAGTGTCATGTTATCAAAAAGGACAAAGGGTTGTGGTACCTTTTCAAAGTTCCGAAAGGGTAGGTGTGATACTTGAGATTTCGAAAAACCTCCAGAAACCACGACTAAAATTAAAGAAAATTGGTTTTATACTTGATGAAAAGTCAATTCTTCCTAGTAGTATGATTAAATTGGCCGAATGGGCTTCCAGTTATTATCATTATCCACTTGGAGTTGCTATTTCTAATCTATTCCCTCCATCTTTAAGAAAAAAAAATCCATATAAAAAAAAGCAAACGGTGAAGTGGCAAATTTCAACTGCGGGAAAAATTGCGTTAAAAGACAATGAAAGACTAGGTAAAAGACAAAAACAATTTTTAAATACTTTACTAAACTCAGGATTATCAACTCTACAAGAAATAGCGCTTGATCTTCCGGACATGCAGATAAATCAGGTTGCCAAAAGACTCGAAAGTAAAGGTTGGATTAAGAGGAAGATAGAATTATCGTGTTCAGAATCACCAAAAGTAGATAAAACACAGCTGGTACGTTTAAATAAAGAACAGTCCATTGCCGTGTCTTTTATTGGAGAACAAGCTGAGGACAAGAGGCCAATAGTTCTAAATGGTGTAACGGGAAGCGGTAAAACAGAGGTTTATATTGAGATAATAAGAAAATATCTCCAAGCATCAAAACAGACCATTTTACTAGCACCTGAGATAACTTTGGCAGAGCATTTATATAATCGATTGCAAAAGGTATTTCCTAACTCGGTTGGCATTGCCCATTCAAGTTATAGTAATAGCCAAAGATTATCAACGTGGGATTCATGCAGAACGGGTGAGCTTAAGATACTGATTGGTACTCGTTCAGCTGTGTGGACTCCGATGCAAAACTTAGGCCTAATAATTGTCGACGAAGAACATGATTCATCCTATCGGCAGCAAGATGGATTTATGTATAGTGGTAGAGATACAGCCATTGTCAGAGCAAAATTTGAGAATATTCAGATAATTTTAGGTTCTGCCACACCGTCACTGGAAACGCTTCGAAATATTGAAATCAGAAAATTCAAGCAAGTTTTTTTGACGAAAGGCGCAGTTGCGCCTAAACCACCTTTATGGGAGATTGTTAATCTCAAGCAGTTTAATTCTGAAGATGGATTGACAGAACAACTATTATCGAAAATATCCCATACATTATCTGCCAATGAACAAGTTTTGTTATTTTTAAATCGAAGGGGTTATTCCCCTGTTGTAATTTGTACAACTTGCGGACACAAGCCTATCTGCAAAAACTGTGATTGGACTATGGTATATCATAAATTTTCCGAGCTAATAGTATGCCATCATTGTGGTTACTCTCAAAAAATGTCCGAATTTAATTGCTGCTATAGAAAGAAAATCAAGCCAATTGGATTAGGAACTGAACGGATATATGAGGCTATAAAAAAGAATTTCCCAGAAGCAGTTGTTGAAAGAGTGGATAGTGATATTGGTTATACTTCTACGGGTATTCAACAGTTATTCCGAAGAGTGGCCGAAAGAAAGGTTGACATACTTATCGGAACTCAGATGGTTGCAAAAGGGTTAGATTTTTCTGGGATAACTTTAATTGGGATTTTAAATCCTGATAGTGCTCTTTATTCAGGGGAATTCAAGGCAGAAGAAAGGCTGGCTCAACTGTTGATCCAAGTCTCTGGAAGAGCTGCGCGTGCTATGAAGAGAGGTACGGTTATTTTGCAAAGTGCATATCCCGAGCACCCAATTATAGATAAGTTAATTAATGATGGCTATGCCGGTTATGTTAAAGTTGCCCTCCAGGAGCGTAAGATTCATAACACTCCTCCGTTTAGCATGTTTGCTTTAATAAAGTCTACTTCAAAAATAGAGACAAGAATAAAAAATTTTTTAGATAGTGTCCGAAAAACTCTCAATGCATTTACTCAACATGAAAATACAGTGGTAAGTCAAAATATACCCATGACCCTTTATAAAAAAGCGGGTTTTTTTCGTTGTGGTATTATCATTAGATGTGAGTCTAAAGTAGAGGTTCAAAAACTAATCTCACGTAACATTAGTGAAATAGAGAAGCTTGCTAAATTAAATAAAGTCAGATGGTCAGTGGAGCTTGATCCGGAAGGAATGTTATAATAATAAAAAAATAGACGTCAGTTTTATTGTGAAGGAAATAATTAAAAAAATTATTATTGAGACTGCAGACTCTTGTCTAAAAAACTTTGATGCTTGCGGAATAGACTTCAATATTGAAATTCCGAAGCGTAAAGGCTTTGGTGATTTTAGTACAAATCTGGCCATGGTCTACGCTAATAAAAGTCGATATTCTCCGGTTGATATAGCCGAGCAACTATCTGAGCATCTGAGAAAAAATGCAACATTTTCAAAAGTAGACATTGCTGGCCCAGGTTTTATAAATATCGATGTTAACAATCAATTTATTTCCGATTTTATCGGAAAAGTTTTGGAAGAGGGAGCTGAATTCGGTTCGGAAAAAATTAAAAAACCCCTAAAAGTAATTCTAGAATTTGTATCCGCAAATCCAACAGGTCCAATCCATGTTGGTCATGGTCGAGGCGCCGTAATTGGTTCATCTCTAGCAAAAATTTTTGCGTTTCAGAATTATGAGGTTCATACAGAATATTATGTAAATGATTCAGGAAGACAAATGGACATTTTGGCTCTGAGCGTAATCCAGAGATTCAATAATCGAAGGGATATTGTAAATACGAAAATAGTTGGGATTTACGAGGGTGATTATGTCGATCAAATTCTAGATGAATATATCCAAGAATATAACTATGAAAGATCATTCAAATTCAATTCTACATATGATACTTCAGGCAGTGAAAATACTGAAAAAATAATAAATAAATTAATAGATGAGGCAAAAGCACACTTAGGAGAAGAGTTTGACAGGATAAGAGAATTTTCCTGTGCTTTTATTATGAGGCAGATTAAAAATGTCCTTGTCGAATTCAGGGTGAATTTTGATAATTTTTATTCGGAGCAATCGCTGTATAACAACAAGCTTGTTCAAAACGTTATAAAAAAAATGATACAAAAAGGAATTGCCTATGAAAAGGATGGAGCGGTCTGGTTTTCTTCTACTATGTACAATGACGAAAAAGATAGGGTGTTAGTAAGGAGGGATGGCTCACCAACCTATTTTGCTTCAGATATTGCTTACCATGAAATAAAACTAAAAGATAATAATGATATTTTGATAAATGTCTGGGGGGCAGACCATCATGGGTATATACCGAGACTGAAGGGTGCTATCTCTAGCTTAGGATATAATTCGGATTCTTTAGTAGTGGTGCTAGTGCAGTTTGCTTCGCTTATTATGAATAAAAAAAAGGTATCAATGTCAACTCGAAAAGGTCTTTTTAAAACTTTAGAAGATCTTATTAAGGAAGTGGGAGTTGACGCTACGCGTTTTTTTTATTTAATGAGAAAAGCTGATCAAACACTTGAATTTGATATTGACCTTGCAAAGGAAGAAAGCTCAAAAAATCCAGTTTATTACATTCAATATGCTCACGCTAGATTATCGAGTGTGATTAATCAGTCCGGTATTGGCAATGAAGAGATAACAAATCTCAAAGGTGACAGCCTTTATGATGAGAGTGAAAAGAATTTAATTTTCCAGATGGGAAATTTTCCGGAAATTATTAAAAATGCCGAGAAATACCGCGACCCAAGTATAATTGCGCAGTATCTTAGAGAGTTTGCAAATCTTGTACATCATAACTATGTGGTGAATAAAATTTTAGTTGATGACATATCAAAAAGAAACTCAAGGTTGAGGCTGGCTAAGGCATCACGTTTTGTTTTGGCTAACGGGCTTAATTTGCTCGGAATTTCCTGTCCTGAGCAGATGTAATGGCTAGGAATAATTTTAAAAGAGGTTCGGTCAGAAACAGAGCGAACAAAAACAACTTTTTTAACATTTCATTTCTAAGTGGTTTATTTTTTGGTTTTTTTCTTTCGTTTGCTATTTATACCTGGAAAGATCAAATTAATTTCTCTTTAGAGAATACAAAAAATTCAACAGTCAATGGAGCCGGTCCAGTTGAATTACCGAAATCTTTGGCCTCAAAAAAAACCGAAAAAAATAGTCCTACTTTTTATAAGTTTCTTTCAACTGAGAAAGTTCCATTACCACAATCTGTGCTTAAAGAACAGAAAGACAATACCATCCCTGAAATAGGTTCTGATAAATTCTACTTGCAAATTGGGTCTTTTAAAAACTTGTCTGATGCTGATGCTAGAAAGGCACGTTTGGCACTTCTTGGAATTATTACGAGAATAGAAGAAACTGCGAACCGAGAGGGCGGTAAGTGGTATAGGGTTCAATTAGGACCGGTATCAAGAGTATCTGCTAGAGACCTTAGAAGTAAAATTTCAAAAGAGGGTTTTGAGGTTTTGGTAATGAAGAATTAGTTTATATATTTGATTGGGTTGAGAATCTTCTTAAATTAATGTTTGCTTGTTTGAGAAATTGTGAGCATCCACCATTAGACGAAAAGAACGCGGTCAATTCAATCTCTCGAGATAGGAATTCACTTAGCAATTTAATAGTAGCTAGTTTCCAATCTTCCCAATCCACATTCCTGCCTATTAAAAAATCATATTCCGCTTTGATTTTGTAAGCATTTTCTAAAAATGTATCATATTGCGAAGATAATCCATATAAGTCAGCGGCCCTTACTACTTTTGATTCTGTTTTTTCAAAACTTCCATTTTTTTCGGTGGCAAGGATCGCTGATTGAATTTGATCAATTATAGTTGCTTCAAAGTTTTTTTCTTTAAGAAATTCTCGAGCGAGGAATGCGGAATATGATTCTTTTGTCAAAAAACCGAGACTTTTATGATTTTCTTGGTAACCGGCATCATGGAATAAGATTGCTATATTTACGATTTTTTCATCCACTATTATGTGTTCAATCGCACAATCTTCCATAATTTTTTTCGCAGATGAGAGTACGTCGACAATATGATTAAAATTATGATAGGCGAGTACCGGCGAATAAAGTGAGATAATCTTTGATATATCAAAGTGATTTAAACCAATCGTATCGGTTTTTATAGGTAGCTCCATCGGTTTAAGATACACCTTGAGCGTCAACTTTTAAAGTTGGTTTTTTAAGATTAACAACTGTTAATATATTAGTAGGACTTTGATATAGTAAATTATCGGTAAGATTGGTTTTCCGAACTCTATCAGTTAAAATATTCTCTATTTAATCCTAAAAATATCGTGAAAGGTCTATAATATGAACATTTCAATAAACGGCATCGATAAAAAAATTGAAAATGATTTGTTTGTTAGTGGGTTAATCACCGAGTTAAAACTGACAGGTAAATTTGCTATAGAAATTAACGGTGAGATTGTGCCAAGAAGCTGTTATTTGGAGACGATTTTAAAAGAAAATGATCAAATTGAAATCGTCAGTGCGGTGGGAGGCGGATAAAAGTGTCCTATAAATTTTAAAAAATACGCGTCATGGATAATCTAAAAATTGGAAGTAGACAATTTCGATCACGACTTATTGTAGGGAGTGGCAAATATAAAAGTTTGGAAGAGACCGCCTCTGCTACGAAAGCCAGCGGTGCAGAAATTATTACCGTTGCGATTCGTAGAATGAACATTGGACAGAGTAATATAGAACCAAATATACTAAACTATATAGATCCAAATCGATATACATTACTCCCTAATACTGCAGGCTGTTACGATGCTGCATCAGCTGTGAGAACGTGTTTACTAGCTCAAGAATTGCTTGGTGGACATAACTTCGTAAAACTAGAGGTAATTGGTGATCAGAAAACACTGTTTCCTGACGTGAGGGAAACTATAATTGCTGCTGAGGAATTACTAAAACGTGATTTCGAAGTCCTGGCCTACACAACTGATGATCCAATAATTGCCAAAAATTTAGAAGAGATTGGTTGTGTAGCTGTAATGCCTTTGGCTTCTCCCATAGGCTCTGGATTGGGTATCCAGAATGAATTCACTATTAAAACAATTATTGAGAATGCTCAAGTACCTATAATTGTAGATGCAGGTCTTGGCACAGCATCTGATGCCAGCGAGGCTATGGAGTTTGGTTGTGATGCGGTGCTCGTGAACTCCGCAATCGCTAAAGCAAAAAAGCCGATATTAATGGCGGAAGCCATGGCTGCTGCTACCCGTGCAGGACGACTTGCGTATTTAGCGGGAAGAATGGAAAAGAAATATAATGCTGAGCCTTCATCACCCATCGAGGGTACAATTGATTGAAAGATTAAAAGAACAACAACCCATTGGTGTTCGTTCTAAAAGAAAAATTAGGAGTTTCGTGATCCGCTCAGGACGAACAACAATTGCTCAAAATAGGGCTTTAGTCCAATTGCTCCCAAAATATGCAAATCTAACAGAAATCCAAGAGTGTATTGAAAATATAAGATTTACTGGCAATCAAGTAAATATTGAAATCGGTTTAGGTGACGGTAAAAATCTGATTCATATGGCTAAAGAATATCCTAATGATATATTTTTAGGGTGTGATGTTCACTTACCTGGTATTGGATCTACCCTAAATAATCTTGAATTACACAAGATTAAAAATGTAAGATTTTTAGTAGGAGACGTTACTGTAGCTTTATTGTCGTTTGGCAGGATATTTCAGAATATATATATTTTTTTCCCAGATCCATGGCCAAAAAAACGCCACAAAAAACGGCGACTCATTAATCAAGCGTTTTTTAATTTAATGTCAAAAAAAATAAAAATAGATGGTAAAATTTACATAGCTACAGATTGTGAAGACTACGCCACATCAATATTAGATATAATAGAAACATCAGAAGAAGTTGAAAATTGCAAGGGTTACCGACAGTTTTCTAAAAGGCCCTCTTGGAGACTTTTAACAAAATTTGAAAAGAAGGCATTACAAGCAAACTCAACAGTCTATGAAATTTGTTGTGTTTCCAAGAGAATTGACTAGTATAATATTTTTCGAAACTTATTAATTAATAAATAATCATGCGACTTTTTTGATTTGGCTTTTGAATTCGGTTTAGATATACCTCTTAGATACTTCACACCGGCACCTTGTGCGGCTTCAAGTACTTGCAAGTTATCGTCAATCAATAGAGTTTGATCAAAATTAAGGCGACACTTTGTACGTAATTTTTTCCAAAAAAGCTCTTCTTCTTTAGCATGATTATAGTCGTGACTACATACTATATTTTGAAAATATTTCTCTAAACCTGAAGCCTTAAGTTTTCGGTTTAGTCCCTTTTTATCTGCATTTGTAACTAGTATGGTTCGTCTAGTACTGACCAATTTGCTCTCTAAAAATGATAAAGCATCTTCTCTAAACTTAATTCTGTGTTTAAATTTCTCCTCTATTAAATCAATATCGATACCGAGGCTTTTCTTCCAGTATTTGAAGCTGTACCAGTTTAGAGTTGATTTAACCGCTGTCATTTTTTGGTTTAGTATGACTTGGGCCTCATGTAAATCAATATTTTTAACTTTTGCTAAATTTTCTGGTACTTTTCTGTTCCATATGTAGTCGTCAAAAGATAAATCAAGAATAGTACCGTCCATATCAAGTAAAATATTATTAATTTTGTGCCAATTAATTTTTTTTAAATCATTACCCATTTCAAACGGAGACCCTTGTCTGAACGCAAAAAACTAAGTGGCATATATTTATAAAAAGGTGTTTCAGGCTTTATCAATTTACAGTTTAAAATAAGAAAATCTCTTATGATAAAAAACGTATCATTACACCGGCGGCTACTGCTGAGCCTATCACCCCAGCAATGTTCGGACCCATCGCATGCATTAGTAAATGATTATTTTTATTAGACTCTAACCCGACTTTATTAACTACTCTTGCAGCCATCGGGACTGCAGATACACCGGCAGCCCCAATTAGCGGATTGAGAGGCGTTTTAGAAATAGCGTTCATAAATTTGGCAATTAAAACACCTGCAGCGGTGCCTGCTGCGAAAGCGAACATGCCTAAAAAAAGAATTGCAATTGTACTGAATGTTAAAAATTCAGAGGCCTCTAATTTTGCGCCAACACCAAGCCCCAATCCAATAGTAACTATGTTGATTAAAGAGTTCTGAGCAGTATCAGACAGACGTGTTACTACCCCAGATTCTTTCATTAGGTTGCCGAAGCAGAACATGCCAAGAAGTGGGGTAGCACTTGGGAGAAGCAAAGCAACCAGACCCAGTAAAAGTAGAGGAAATATGATTTTTTCAGTTTGACTTACTTTTCTTAACTGAAGCATCACAATGGATCTTTCTTTTTTCGTAGTTAAAATTTTCATGATTGGAGGCTGTATTAGTGGTACTAATGCCATGTAGGAGTAAGCTGCCACGGCTACAGCCCCTAATAATTCAGGAGCCAGAATACTTGCAACATATATCGCTGTTGGCCCGTCGGCACCTCCAATAATACCAATAGCAGCGGCATCTTGTAATGTAAAAGAGAGCATTCCCGTATTGTTTAGTAAAATTGCTCCTATAACCGTTAAAAAAATCCCAACTTGAGCTGCAGCGCCCAAAAATAGTGTTCTGGGATTCGCCAACATAGGGCCAAAATCAGTCATTGCTCCGACGCCCATAAAAATTATGAGCGGGAATACACCCGTGTCTATACCAATCTCTTGGATAAAGAAAAGAAGTCCACCTTCTTTGGCTATTTGGCTGCCTGGTATGTTTGCTAAAAGACCTCCGAATCCGAGCGGCAACAAAATGAGTGGCTCGAATGATTTTGATATTGCTAAATAGATAAGCAAACATGAAATTAAAAGCATAATGAAAGTTGGAAGCGTTAGATTCGCTAGGCCAGAGCCTAACCATAATGCGTATATTAAATCCATTACTAATTTTCTTTTATGAATTTTATCAAAGTTTGGCCTTGCACAACTTTATCACCAACTGTTACAGGTATTTGAATAATTTTAAGGTTCTGCTCCGCCACCACCTCGGTCTCCATTTTCATTGCTTCAAGAACTAATATTACCTGACCAGAGTTTATTTTATCTCCGAGTCTACTTTTTATGTTAGTAATCGTTCCAGACAAGGGGGACTTAATTGTTTCTTCGCCTGACCCTTTCATATCGTCTATTTTTTTTGGAGTTTCTACTTTTAGTTCAAAATTATCCATTATTTCGACTTCAAAAATCCGTCCGTTAACTTTAATATTATATTTTGATTGATTCTGAATGTTG
>MDTC01148532.1_pt1 | contig 10727 bp, 10 predicted proteins | sample 811181 | NCBI WGS metagenome assembly MDTC01 (sample SAMN05326644, study PRJNA326480) | marine metagenome | isolation source: seawater | place: Pacific Ocean: North | collected 2011 | reverse complement strand
TGAAACAAGACGAACATTCAATCGGATTCAATCCGAACAACCGGCCCTCTTTTAAGCAGGAACCCCTCTCAGTTGGTCTTATTCCTGAGCAACAATCCCGGAAGAGCTCTCCCGGCCGAATTGACACCCTACAACCAGCATCCTTTGAGGCAGGCCTGATTTGTGAGTTCGCTCAACTTCTCACCCATCCCCTCACAAGTAGACGACCATCTGCGTCTTGAGATCGCGAATGGACGCTGGAAGGAGGTGATATCTGGAAGAAATTCCCTCGCCGAGGAACTCCACCTCAAGACCTGAACGTGAGGAGGCGGGAAAAGACTGCTCTCATCCTCTTGCCGACATGGGTCCTTTCGCCGACTAAGGGTTTCCCCCATCCATTTTAGGGGGAGCACCCAACTGTAAGGAGGTCCCAAAACTGTATCGGTTTTTAGCTTGAAATTGATGAAAGATAGATAAAATTTCACAACAAAGTTTCCTGCGGTTCCACATCCTGAGAAGAGATAACGAGACGATAGGAGACCTCAGGCGGATCTTGTCGTTTCATGGATGGCTTAGGGGAAGCGTAAGGGCTTCCCTCTGCCGCCCTCTAGTTTCTTGATGCGCCGGTATGCATGACTCCACAAATTTGAAAACAGTCCGCTCTGTATTTCAACATCCTCATGAGGACCAATCCAAATATCGATTCTCAAACCCCACCTTCTGTTCAGTCAACAGAGGAGGACTTGTCCAGCAGCGACCTCGAGGGAGTGGCAAGACTGGCTTGGCGTAACAACGCACAATGTATCGGACGTCTACTCTGGGAGACACTACACCTCCTTGACGCGCGGACCGCAAACAGTCCTGACGAGGTGTTCGAGGCTTGTGTTCGTCACGTTGATTTCGCCACCAACAATGGGTGCATACGCCCGACCATCACCGTGTTTTCTTCCGCGGAACCGAAAGAGAAAGGCATCCGCTTTTGGAACAGCCAACTCATCCGATACGCTGGCTACCGCGCTGCCGATGGAACAGTTCTCGGTGATCCGGCTGAGACCGAATTTACGGCACGGGCAATTGAAATAGGATGGAAGCCGCCCCGCGACCGTTCCGCTTTCGACCTTCTGCCAATCGTGGTGGAATTCCCCGGCCATGCGCCACGCTGGTTTGAGCTCCCTAGGAAGGCCGTCATGGAGGTCCAGATTTCCCATCCCGAATTTAGTTGGTTTGCAGAGATGGGGCTGAGGTGGTACGCGCTACCCTCTGTTTGCAATTTGGCGCTCATCGGAAACGGGCAACGCTTCACCGCCGCCCCTTTCAGCGGCTTCTACATGGGCACCGAAATCGCTTCGCGAAACTTCGGTGACGAGGCGCGTTACAACTTACTCCCCGAGGTGGCAGACCGCATGGGAATCGATCGAACCAAGCGGTGCATGTTGTGGAAGGATCGAGCCCTTGTGGAACTCAACACGGCGGTGCTGCACTCCTTCCGCGAGGCGGGAGTGGCCATCGTGGATCATCACACTGCTTCGGCACAATTCATGCAGCATGTTCAGCGAGAGGAAAAGTGTGGGCGCCCCGTACCCGGCGACTGGTCGTGGCTGGTGCCGCCAATGTCTAGTTCGGCCTGCCCGGTCTTCCATCGGTATTACGACGACAGCCGCCCAACGCCCTCATTTGTCAAACAGGACAAACCGTGGTAAGCAAACCATCATCGAGATCAATTGGGCCATCATTTCTTCGAGACATGATGACACCTGGGCTGGCATTCCAACTCGGGAGCGAAAAAGTGCTGAAAAATATGGCCCGAGATGGGAATTCCCTGTTCGGTGTCAGCAGCCCAACGGATGAGTGAGCATGAGCGGATTAAGGCGCTTGAGGAATACTCCGCAAACCTTGAACAGAGAGTCGCTGAGCCGCCTGAGAGATCCCCAAATGATGAAATTGAGAATCGAAATATGCTAGACCTCAAAACATGTCGGCTTAGCGTCTGATTTCTGACTACTTTAGGATGAAGACATTCAACAACTGGATCCTCGCCTTACTCTCCTTCCAAAGCCTCGCCATCGCCGAACCCGCGAAACCGGCCAAAGAGAAAAAAGCTGCGACGCCCTTCCAGCTCTCTGACAAAGAAGTCAAAATGCCCGGGGTCACGGTAAACCGCGAGACTCACGAGATTCGCATCGAAGCCGCGGTATGCTTACAACAAGGAGTTCTCGAGTACGTCGTTTGCAAACCGGGCACTTTCGAACACGAAGCTATTTTCACCACCAGGGCCAAGCCGGAACTCATCCATGCCGCGCTTTTGCTCAGCGGCATCAAGCCCACCCCTCTTCCCAGAAACTCTCCAGTTCTTTGGTGGGGAAGAGCGCTGAAACAGAAGGCCTCTCGAGTCAAAATCGAAGTGGAATGGAAGGAAGGCGAAGCCACAAAACGAATCAACCTGATCAAAATGCTCCAGAGTCGCGAGTTCATTGAGGAGGAAGACGATTCTGCGAAAAAAATCCAGGACGCCTGGGTCTTCGCCGGCTCCTTCCTCCATCAGAATGAGCAATCAAAGAAGCCCATCTATGCCGCAAACCTCAGCGGGATCATCGTTGGTATCTGGCCCGACCCCAGCACCGTGATCCAATATGGAATCGAAAACGGCAATCCCTACGAAGGAAAGCGGCTGGGAATTGAGATCAATGAGAAACTGGTCCCTAAGGTAGGCACGAAGGTGAGTTTAATTTTCTCGAGGTTCGAAGCCACGCTGAAAAAAGACGAAGAATAAGACGCAGCCGTCCGTATCGGAAAGAAAGCTGGAACCAGCGTCTAGTGAATTGGACGCAGTGGCATCTTTCAGGGCGAATACTATCTCTCCACTGGCGACAAGCGGGTCCTGCCCACGCTCAAGGAACGCTGTGATACACTCAGCTCCAGCCAGTATTTCGGAGCCTGGGGACACGGAGCCTCCCACTGCGGCCCGGGTTGCCTCACCGGCGGATTAATCAATGCCGCGGGCGACCAAACTCTGACGACTTTGATTCTGGCCCGCGAATGTGGCGTGGATGTAAGCCAGAAAACCTATGATGACGCGTTGCGTTTCTTCTTCCGCTTCGCTGGAGCCCGTGAGTGACTTAAACCGAGAGCCCCTCAAGAGGACTTCTCGTCTCCCCAAATTTCTCCAAGGGAAGGCCCATCCGCTGCAACAAGGCGAGATGTAATTGCGACATCGACGTTGATCGACGAGGTGCCAAATAGTGGCCCGTTTTAAGAGAGCCCGACCCGCCACCGGCAAGAAGAATGGGAAGGTTCTTTTCCTCGTGCGCGTGGCCATCAGCGATACTCGATCCGTAAACGATCATGGAGCTATCCAGAGCGCTGGTGCCGTCGGCATTCTTAAGTTCTTTTAATCGCCCGAGAAAATAGGCGAGCTGCGCATGATGCCAGCGGGTGACCGAATTATACATCCCGAGCTTTGACTTCGTGCTATCCCATTTGGTCTTGCCGTCGTCGTCCTCCGTGCGGCCACTTGCATCCTTCCAATGTGAAAGCGCATGCCAAGTCCCTTTGACTCCGGGCACAAAATCGAAATAGCGATTGCTCTGTCCGTGATCGAGCATGAAAGTCGAAACACGTGTCGCGCCCGACCAAAATGACAAAGCCATCAATTCCAACATCTGCCGCACATACTCCTGATGATCAGCAGGAATCCCAGCCGCCGGACGGGTCAAGGTATCTGTGAGCGCCTTGTCATCCGCGATGCGCAGGGTTTGCTCTTCCGCAAATTCAAGACGCTTCTCAACCGCACGCACCGCATCGAGATATTCATCAATCTTGCGATTATCGGCCAGACTGGCCCGACGCTTAAGAGACTTCGATTGCTCGAGAACAAGGTCCAAAACACTCCGGTCCACGAAGCCCTCACTCGCGCGACGAAACAGTTTATCAAAAACCGCCCGCGGCCTGGTCTCGCGGGCAGCCGGAACATCGCGCCGCGTCCAGGAAAGGCAATTCCGTGGCAGACTTCCGGAAAAACTCCCCTCGCCTGCCGTGCTCAATTCCAGCGAAGGCAATGGCGTCGAGTCACTCAGGTTCTGCGCCACGAGTTGGTCCACGGAAGGCGATCCCACATCATTCTTACGATGGTCATACGAGCCACCAGTCAACCAGGTTGCGGTCCCCGCTCCGTGACCATTCCCTCGCGGAGTCCAAAGATTTCTAGTGACCACGAGATCTGATTTAAATTCCTCCAATGGTTCCATCCAGCGGTTGAGTTTCTGCAGCTCTCCAGCAGGGCCAACTTTTTCCGGCTCCCAACTCCCCTCGGCCGTACCATTTGGGAAGTAGAGATAGGCCAGACGCGGAGGGATCCCGGTCTTGGTTGTCACCGAAACAGGAGCGCCAAAACTCTCCATCGCAGGAAGTGAGAGACAAGCTCCCATTCCTCTGAGGAAAGCACGGCGGTTCGGATTATTCTTCATCAGATTGTCCCGGTGATGCGGGTGGAAGGCGTTTCATTGTAAACGGATAACTCTCGGTAATAGCGAGCACTAAATCGCCAAAACGATATCCCGTCGACTTCAGCTTGGCCGCGATTTCTTTTACCGTCGCTTCATCATAAAACTCAAGCTGCCGACCCAGCGCGTAGGCCAACATCTTGCGGATCGCCTGCGAGCCAAGATCATCGAGCCGTTCATCAATCAAAGCCAATTTGAGTCCGGCAGGCCCACGGAATTTGGCTCCGCTTGGCAAGGTCCCGCGATCATCAATCCCACCCCGCCATTGGCCAAATTCAGCGTAGCTTTCCAAGCCGAAACCAAGCGGATCAATCTGGGCATGGCATCCGGCACAACGCGGCGATTCCCGATGCACCTCGAGCTTCTGCCGCAAGCTCGTTGCGGCCCGACGCCCGCCACCTTTTACCTCGATCTCCGGCACATCGGGCGGAGCCGGTGGCGGAGGCGTGCCCAACAGAGTATCGAGAATCCATTTTCCCCGAACCACCGGGCTGGTGCGATCGGGAAACGAAGTCGTAGCCAGGACACTGGCCTGTCCGAAGACACCGCCGCGTTGATTCGTTTCAAGTTTGACCCTCCGCATCGCCGACCCCTCGACTCCTTCGATCCGATAATGGCGCGCCAGCTCCGCATTCAGAAAAGTATAATCAGAATCGATCAATCGCGCGACAGGTGCATTATCCATCACCAGGGAATGGAAAAAGTAAGCCGTCTCGGCACGCATCGCCGCCATCAGGCTCTCGGTGCACCAGGGATTGTCGATCGGATCTTTTCGAATTCGAGGACCCACATCATCGGTGCTGAGCCACTCCGCCGCAAAAATTTCCCCAAGCGAAAGACTCCGGGGATCGGCGAGCATGCGTTTGATCTGAGCCTGACGACTTGCAGAATTGGAAAGCTTGCCGGCAGCAGCCGCATTGAGAAGTTTATCATCAGGAGTCGACGCCCACAGAAAATAGGAGAGGCGCGTCGCAAAATCAGAATCTGACACGACTTGGTCTTTTCCATTCTCCGCTGCCTCCTCGACACGAAGCAGAAACTTCGGGGAAACGAGGATCGTCTTAAAAGCAAGGGCTAGAGCATCCGATTGGAATTTTGTTGTCTTCAGCGCGACTTCATAGCGATCCGTAATCTCTTTGATCTCAGAATCAGTCGGCGGGCGCCGATGGGCACGGCGCATAAATCTCTCAACCGCTCCCACGGCATCTTCGGGATTGCCGGCCAAATAGCTCCACGCCTTTTTATCTGCCCGCACCTCATCAATCACCCCTTCGGCGGCGGTGAAATAGCGGTCAAGATGAGCGGTCTGCAGGAAGAGAGTATTCGCACTGTTGGAAAATCCGCTGGTCCCGCTGAAATCCATGGAGAAGTCATCCGCCGGCCGGAGATCGAGCCCGACGAGATCGCGGATCGTACGATTGTATTCCTCGCGCGTAAGACGACGAACCGGCACATAGCCCGGATTGCGCACTTTGCTGTAGTCAAAGCCCTCAATCTCCGCCGCTAGCCAAGCTCGCAATTTCAAGCGATCGGAGTCAGCCGGTTGCGGCTTCTTTTTAGGCGGCATATCGCCCATCTTCACCCGCTCTGCGACATTCTCCCAAAGCAGTCGATTGCGCACCAGCGGGGTCTGTGTGAGTGCCGATTCCAAATCAATATCCCCCTTGGCACTGGCATTGTCGTGACAGTCAAAGCAATGCTCCTCAAGTATCGGACGAATCTCTTTTTCATAGTTGAAGGTGATGCCGTGAAGCTCATCGTTTTCCTCCCCTTCGTCTTTCGGAGCAGGCGTATAAACCGGCCCGGAAACCTCCTCAGCTTCCATCTCCTCTTCCTCGTCTTCCTCCTCAACAAATCCAAAATCCTCCAGCGTTTCCCTGAACCGCTCGCGCAGCGCCACCTCGGGATTCTTGAGACGCCAGTCTAATTCCTCTTCTATTTCGTCAGCCGCCTCAGGAAAAAGTTTCATTTCCCAGCGGTCCATTTTATTTTGCAAGGCGATCTGCTTTTTCAACAAGCGAAGCAAACCCACCTCTCCTTCATCTTCGCCAATCTTATCCTCCCGGAATCGCCAGGCCAGCACCTCGATCTCAGCCTCCACATTTTCCAGGCCAACCAGAACCTCCGCCCACTCCTCGCCATGCTCTTCCTTCTCTTCAAGAAACATCTCCCGCAATTCAATACCACGTTCGCGAGCTTCCTCAAGTTCCTCGCCTTCATGCATTTCAATCGCCGCCAACACGCCCGGAGCCCGTCGCTTAAGAAAGGCCTTTGTCTCTTCGTCAAGCGGCGCAGCCCAAGATGAAAGTCCCAACAGTAACACCACCATCCCAAGGATGATCCTGACGCTGGACTTGCTCTTATTCATCAACTACCAGCTTAATGAATTATTCCCCTTTTAAAAACTCCAGGAGTAATTCCTGACTCAGGGCCTGGGTGGCATTGTGCCCATGTTCGTTCACTTTGAAGTGCACCACATCTCCATCGAGATAGGAGAAAATATCGATCTTCCCATTCACCTTACTCGGCTTACTGAGCTTTTTCCCTCCGTATCCCATCTGCTTGGCCCACAGAAAAATCGACTCCTCCGCATCCACAAAAGGAAGCTTTCCCCCTTTCGCCGGAATCGCTTTGGATGGACCACCGCGATAGGGAACGAGCGGGTCATTGGTTCCGGAAATATTCAGCAGCCGCTTCCCAACGAGGGGCTTCGCGACCTCCTCATAGTCATTCTCTTCCCCGCGCGATTTGAAATTCTTGCCGTCATACTGAAATCCGTTCAGGGGACTGACCGCACTAATGTAGTTCTTAATATTGGGAAGCTCCGTCTCAATCGCAATTTGATTGACCAACGCCGCTCCATTGGAAATCCCTATGATCGTGAAGTCATTTTTCTTCACGTCGTCCCGCTCGGCGAGTTCACGAATAATCGCCTCAACAAATGCCCGGTCATCTGCCTTCGACCGTTCGGAGACGATGTTCCAACTCTCCCGGTAACCTTCGGGAAAAACCGTGATGGACTGGCTGGCAACCTTCGGATACCGGTTAAGAACCATCCTCTGCAAACCCCGGGCATTCCCGCCATTGCCATGCAGGAAGATGATCACAGGCAATGCTTCTCCATCATCAAGCTCCGGGATATTCACCCAATACGGACGCGCATAATTCTTTTCCTGTGACCAAGATTGCTTGATCACATTCTCCCCATCACCTTCCTCTTCCTGCTCTTCCCGCTCTTCCCCTTCCCGCTCCTCCTCATCGGATAAAATTTCCCTGAGTTCTTCTGCGATCATTCCCTCACGGCTTTCCTTCATCTCGGTAAGCTCTTTTTCAATCTCCTCGACTTCCTCTTTCAACTTCTTGAGCTCCCGATGTCCGTGCTCAATTTCGCGATCAATTTGCGCGCCAATAAGCTTTCCGATCTCTTTCCTAATCTCCCTTTTCTCAGCTTCATCGTCAGCCTCGTGCCAGGCTTCTACCAGGGACTCCATGCGAACTCTGGTTCGTTCCTCAGCCAAAAAGTTTTCGGCAGCTTCCGCGCCCTCTTCGCGCTTGATCTCGAGATACTCCATTAAAAGATCAGCGGCACTTTCAACGACCTCCGCATAGCCCTCCTCACCCTCTTCCTCTTTCACGCGCTCGAGCAAGCCCATTGATTCAGGCATTTTCTCTTTCAAGAAATCAAGGACGTGTTCAGCGGTCGGGCGCTCTTCTTCGGCATGGAGAAGAGATCCGAAGGCCGAAAGAACGACAACGAAAGTAATCATCAAGGAATTCATTTTTAACATTTTCACGATTAGGAGTTGGGTAAGTGGTTGAGTTCGGTTCGTAGTTTGCGGGCCCGGTCACGGGCGATGGAAATTCGCTCCAGAGCGGGATCTTGAGGACGTGTAGAAAAGAGCCGCTCTGAAAGTTTCGCCCTCGTGGCAGGTTCACTTGAAGTTTCCTCCTCTTTGACAACGACCTCCTCGGCTGGGCTGGTTCCTTCATGAAACCACGACTTGGTGCCCACGGCAATCACTGCGATCACTACTGCTGCGGCCGCGATCCAAGGGAGAGGGAATCGGGGAATTTTTTTCTTAACCAACCTTTCAGTCACCGCTTCAAGAGCGAATGAGCGTGACGGGTTCATCGCCGGTAGATCTGCTAGTTCACCACGAAGAACATTAAGCTGATCCAACTCCTCGAGGTATCGTTGAGCAGCCGGATCCTTTTCGAGAAGAGCCTCAATTTCGGCAGAGAGTTTGGAATCCGCTTCACCACTCCAATAGAGCAACAGATCATCTTCGGTCTTTGAGTTCATCGTCCTACTCGTTCGATTCAGATTTCAGGAGAGGTTTCAGCCGCTTCTTGGCGCGGTGCATCCTGGCCAACACCGTTCCGATCGGAACATCAATTACTTGAGCAATTTCCTTAAAAGGGAGGTCGCCCTGCAAACGCAGGGCCAGCACCTCCCGCTCAGCATCTGGAAGTTGGGCGATGGCCCTGTCGAGAGACTGCAAGCGTTCTTTTTGCTCCATCACTTCCCTTGCCGCAGGCTGACGATCGATCAAGGGATCAGTGCCGAGGCATTCCTCTGGTGCTTCAGCAACCACGGTGCGACGGCGGCGACGAATAATTTCGACAGCCTCATTACGACCAATTCGAAACAACCAACTCTTGAAGTGATTTTCCTCCCGATAGCGCGGTAGTGCGAGAAGAGCCTTGGAAAAAGTCTCCTGCATCGCATCTTCGCAATCTTGTGAGTGGTGTAGCATTTGCCAAATAAATTGATAGAGCGCCCGTTGATATTTCCCCAGCAACTCGACGGCAGCATCGCCATCCCCATCGCTGCAGAATTTTCGAATTAAGAGAGAGTCATCCACAGGGGTTCAGAGAGCACTAACGGAGATTCACCTACTTTATTGCCGAAATTTGAATCTTTTTTTATCTCCCAGCTATTTCAAAGAGGCACTCAAGAGATTTACGACAGCCACATCCGAGAAATTTCTGAAGCTACACACCGGAAATTACGCCTACGAAAGTGCAGCTTTGCTTCTTCACTTCGAAACCGACCATCTCAACAAAATCAGAAAATCCACCACAATATTGAGGCGGGGAAAATTGACTCCCGGCCTTCGCTTGCTCTCCTCTGCAATAAAGCACCAATTCGACCTCGATTAACTCTGTTAGTCTTATCCTCTTGCTGAACGAATAGGCAAACTGCTAGTTACAAGGTCATCAACATGACTTCGTTTCTTAAGCTCATCCCCACCCTTGCTCTCACCGGCCTTGTTCACGGAGTGGATGCTTTCCGCTTTCAATCCAAAACCGTCGCAGAAAACTTCGCCCGCCCCATGGGATTCGATCTTGCGCCCAACGGCTCAATCTTTCTCATCGAACTCCAGGGCAAGGTCAACCGCATCGATCCCACTACAGGAAGCCGGACTACCATCGCCGAAATCAAGGTCTTCGGCGAACAAGAGAACGGCCTTCTTGGGATTACGCTCGATCCAAATTTTGCAAACAACCAACACCTCTTCCTTCTCTACTCACCCGCAGATTTTGTGGGCCAACGCATCAGCCGCTTTACGCTCCAAGGCGACCGACTTATCGATGAAAAGAAAGTCCTCGAATGGGGCATTCAACGTCGCGAGTGTTGCCACCACGGTGGCATGCTTCAGTTCGGACCCGACGGCTGCCTCTACGCCTCTGCCGGGGACAACACCCATCCCTTTGGCGACTCCGCCTCCTACGCCCCCATTGATCGCCGCCCGGGACGCGAACCCTGGAACGCCGAAAAATCCTCCGCTAATCCTAACGACTTTCGCGGCGGCATCATCCGCATCAAAGTCAATCCCGATGCCTCCTATTCCATCCCCGACGGCAACCTTTTCCCTCTGGGCACCTCCGGAACCAAACCGGAAATCTACATCATGGGATGCCGCAACCCGTGGAAGTTTTCCATCGATCCAAAATCCGGCCACCTCTACTGGGGCGACGTTGGACCCGACGCCGGAAAGGACGGCCCCCGTGGCCCGCGTGGGCACGACGAAATCAACCAGGCCCGCCAAGCCGGATTCTTCGGCTGGCCCTACTTCATTGCCGACAACAAACCCTATGCCTTCGTCGATTTCGCCAATGGGAAGGTCGGTAAAAAATACGACCCTGCCAAACCGATCAACGACTCGCCTCTCAACACCGGACGCCACGACCTCCCACCCGCGAAACCTGCCTTCATCTTTTATCCCTACGCCGACTCAGAGGAAT
>MDTC01140355.1_pt1 | contig 10728 bp, 6 predicted proteins | sample 811181 | NCBI WGS metagenome assembly MDTC01 (sample SAMN05326644, study PRJNA326480) | marine metagenome | isolation source: seawater | place: Pacific Ocean: North | collected 2011 | reverse complement strand
TTTTTGTGTACTTATAATGATTTTGAGAAAGGTTTTCCTTTCTTTTTGATAATATAGAGAGGCCTTCGGGCCTCTTTATTTTTACTGGAAAATATTGTTCAAAGCTTTAAAGTGATTTTATGGCAGTTTCATTTCCCGAACAACCCAAATTAGTTAACTCATCCGAAAAATATGTTTATGAAAAACTAATGACTTTGAGTGATAGTTGGCACGTATATGCAAACATGCAACAACACATCCTTCTTTATGAAAGAATTAGCAGAGGAGAGATAGATTTTATCCTTACACATCCTTATTTTGGAATAGTATTAATAGAAGTAAAAGGTCACGGTGTTGTATGCAAAGATGGAACTTGGTTTCGAGGTGATAAAAAAACAAAAGATCCATATACACAAATTGAAGATGCCAGAGGTAATTTAAATCAATTTTTGTTTCAAAACATTGAAGAACTTAAACCGATCATCAAAGAAGAAAAAGATATGCGGAAAATCTCCTCATCAATTCATACATTAGTAGTTTTTCCTTTTCTTCCAGACTTTCAAAATTTAGGAATGAAAGCATCAAAAAGTAATACTCTTACGCAAACTGATTTGGATGATTTATCAGATTACTTCAAGGAAAATATTCCACAAAAAGATTTTGGAAGCTTAAAGGGTATTCAAGAAAAGTTTAAAGATGTAGTTTTGCCAAATGTTAATACAGCACCGCTCAGAGGTTTAACTAAAAATTTAATGGATCAGATGATGGCCTCTACTGAAGAGCAAAAAATAATCTTAAATGCAATTATAGATAACAACTCCCATGTCGCTATAAAAGGACCAGCGGGTTCAGGAAAAACTGTACTAGCCGTTGAGGCTGCGAGGCAGGCTGCAGAAAAAGGTGAAAAAGTATTATTCCTCTGTTACAACCAAAATCTAAGTCGTTTTCTAAGCGACTTATTGTCTGACAACCCATTAATTGAGGTTTATTCGTTATTTGGGTTGTTTGCAAAAATTAATATTAATTTGAAAGACGTAGGAACATCTAATTTAACACCATCTGATGCAGCTCCGATAATTGCTGACATTATGAATGATAATTTTGATAAATTTGACACTTCATTCGATGTGTTAATTATTGATGAGGCTCAAGATTATTCATCATTATTTTGGCCTACTTTTGACTTGTTGACAGAAAATAAAAAATGGTTCTTATTTTATGACACTAGACAAGCTATAACCCATTCTGATTGGAATCTTCCTGAGTTAAGTAAACAGTCGTGGACAACATTTCCATTAACGAAATATTTAAGAAGTACAAAAGAAATTTCTCAACAAGTTTTAAAAGTTTATGACGATGAATATAATGCTTCTGCTATTTCTGGATTAGAACCTCAATATATACAACTTAAAAATAAGGGTTGGGAAGAAGGGCTTGCTGCACTAGTACAAATCCTTACTGGATTATTTGAAACTGAAAAATACCATGCTTCACAAGTACAAATACTTATACCACACAGTCGATATTTAGAAGAGGTAGAGCAGACATCTTATAAACCTAACTTGAAAATTGGAGCAATTAAAGAAATACAGATTGAGAGCATTCATAAATTTAAAGGACTCGAAAGCGAAGTAGTTGTAATGATTTTGCCAAGTATTGAAAGTTTAGAATCTGAAACAACAACTGATATAAGAAGTCTTATTTATGTTGGTATGTCTAGAGCAACAAGTTTATTAATTTTAATTGGCGATCAAGAAGTAAAGGCCCTGGCTAATTGGAGTCCATAAGAACTCTATGAAGATTTGTTAGCTTTATTGAGTTAACATTTTGATAAAAAAGATTTGTTAGATGCGGAGACCCAACAATAAGTGTTAGGCATTGTGCTCTGGATATTGCTACATTCATTCTGTTGAAATTTAGTATAAATTCTATTCCTCTTGGTGCATCTTCACTGCTTGAAGCTGCAAATGAAACAATAACTATGGGAGCTTCTTGGCCCTGGAACTTATCTATAGTACCAATTTTAAAATTATTACCTAGTTTTTTTCTTAATTCATATACTTGAAGATTGTATGGAGCAATAATAAGTATGTCATCTTTTGTTATCTTTCTCTCTGTACCTTCATTTACAAAATTTGAATTTAATAATTTATCGATCAAATTTTTTATTTCTTTAATTTCCTCGCTACTCGCAAGTATATTTCCAGTATGGTCAACTTCAATAAATTGAATACCTGATTCTTTTAATGATTTGTCCTCATGTGAAAGGTATCTCAAATCATTTTTTTTATCAAAATGTAATGAGTTGTTGTAAAAATAATTAGATATAAATTCATTAATTTTTGGATGAAGTCTAAATGTTGTATCAAGAAATATACCTTTATCCTTATCTATTACATTTTTTTCGTTAATTAGGTATTCGAAAGTAGATAGATTGTTTTTATTTGGTTGAGTGCCTTTTTTAACTTGAGGTAATTGATTTGGATCCCCAATTAAAATTAAATTTTCTGTCGATAATGTTGTAGCTATTGTTGTCACCATAGGCACTTGTCCTACTTCATCAATTATTAGGTAGTCAAATTTATTTTCACCCCAGTATCTTTGGTGACAAATTTTATTTGTTGTGGTTGCAACTATTTTTTCTCCAACAGAATCATCGTCTTTTTTTGGAATATTTATTTGTGGAATCTGTAGAATTTCATCTTTTATACTGCCTTCTTTTAAATCTAAAAATGTAACTACTTCATCATCTAAATGGGGTAAAACCTTTTTTACTAGATTTAGCACTGCAGCATAACTATTTGATGCAATTGCAACTTTAAAATTTGCTTTAGCTAGTTTTGCAATTACTTCACCTAATATAGTTGATTTACCCGTACCGGGAGGTCCTTGAATTGGTAGGAATGTATTTCCCATATGTTTGGAAATTTCAAATATTTTTTCAAAAGGATCTTGTATTTTTTCAACTTTACCAAAATCTGTTGTAGGTTGTGTACTCAGTAATTGTTTTGTTAATTCAGGCAGCTTTTCAGTTTCTATGTAGTCCAAACAAATATTTTTTAATGCATTAAAAGGGCTAAGTGAAACTCCTGTAAGATAGACCGGTCTTGGATTAACATACCCAGAACAATAACTATAGCTAGATATCTCTTTGGCTTCTTCTTCTCTCCATTCCTCTTGTATTTTTAATGTTAAGATCCCATCAAACTCATCGATAATTTCTTTAACCTTATATGTGATTTCTTGATCAACAAATTGCTCAGTGGTTGGATGTTGAAGTATGAGTTCATCATCTATATCAACTTTCTTAAAAGTTTTATCATGGCAAATATAGGTTAGTAAACTATTTCCTTCTTCATCTATTTCTTTAGATTCCAAACTTAGTAAACCAAAAGTGCTTGAATTATTTACTTTGTCTTCTAAAGCCATAGTTTTTAAATTATATTTTTCCCATAGTCCTACAAGCTCTTCTCTGTTGTAGTATCCAAGCATTGTTGAAATAAAACTTTGAATTTCATCATTGAGTTCAACTCGATCCATGTCACTGATTTGTTCGTTTATTTCTTGAATTTCAATTTCCCTAATTAATGGCGGCACACTACGCCATTTTTTAGGATTATTCCATAAAATCTCAGCGTATTCTTTATTAGACATACCTGGATGTTTTCTTATATAATCTTTTTTTTCTTCTTTGGTTTTTTCCAAATCTTCTTCAATGAAGTCAATATCGTATGGATAAACTTTTTTAAAATTTCTCAACCAATTGCAAACAACTTCAGTAGCAAAACAATCATCTTTGTTATATGTAAGAATCTCTTCTTTTAATTTTGGATCTCTTGAGTCAAGATATCTTTCAAAATAGAAAATTGAATCAAAACCAGATTTTAAATCTAATTCTCTATTAAATCCTGCTACTTCTTCAACTCTTTTAAGGCTGTAGGAGTCTTTCCCAATTAAAAGGCATTTTCTAACTATTGAATAAAGATCGACAAATCTGCCAGTAACTATCCAATCTTCCACAATATCTTCATACAGAGCGTGTTTTTTTGCAGAATTTCTTAATGAGGTAATCTCGTAATGTGCATAATGATAAATTTTAAGATCAGGATATTTGCTGATTCTTTCCTGCATCCATTTTATGAATTTAGTAAAAATAATCTTCTCTTCAAATTCATCTTCTGCCCAAAGATCATCTTTAAAAACTAAATTATGGTTCTCATCTTTATAAGCAACGCCATACAAATATTCAAGTATGTCACTTTTTCTAAAATCATAAAACGGAAACCCTTCTAAATCAAAGTAAACATCGCCGTCTGACTCGTCTGGAAGTAGTTTGTGCAAAAAATGAATGGACTCATCTCCATTGAGTAATTCAATATGAGTATTATCTTCAGTTGAGCTTAGTTGTGCAGACGCTTGTCTTTTAATTTTATCTAAGGATTCTGTTGCTAATTTTGGAAAACTCTTTTCAGTAATTTCTGGAACTTGAATTATAGAATTAACACCTTCTTTTTCTAATACTTGAATCTGTCTACTAGAAATATCAGCAATTAACTCTAAAGACTTATTTTCCTTCCAGAACATCTCTGCCGCGTCATTAAACTCTTCAAATACTTCCCATTTTCTTGGTTTAGGAAACTCATTAAGAGAGTAATTTTTTACTGTTTCTAAAAATTCATTTTTTAAATCTATAAAAAATTTGTAGTATTCATCAATTTTAAATTTCTCACTTCTTTCATCTCCAAGAAAAAAGTATCCACTCTTTGGGATTCCTTTATTAAACTCCTCTAACATCCAGGTATAACCACATACTTGAAGCAGAAACTCTGGTTTTACTTGCTTGGCTAACTTTGCATCCATAACTTCATACATATTTATATCTTTATTAAATATTATGAAGTCAGCACGACCGCTAAATTTCTCTCTTTGAATTGTTGGTTGAACTATCACATCTACTTTTTCTTGCATGAGCTTCTCACTTTCTTCAAGTGCATTAAGAGGGTTGGAGATAGTTTTTACTTTATCAAACTTGTTAATTAAAAATCTCTTAGCATCATCTTCATTTTCTTCTGATCTTCTTAATAATGAAGAATGTTGGATCATGTCATTCTCTACATACACCGTATTAGGTTGCTGTAGGTTGGCCCAAGTAGCCCATGCAGAATACGGAGATCTAAAGTACCTAACAATATCTGAAATGCTAAATTCCAAATTATCGTTAATAAGCTTCATGTTTAAAGTTTAATTTTTATATTTTTAAAATATTAAATAAAAAATTTTTGTCACTCTAGTCTATTATGATAAAACAATGAATGTCTCAACTTTAGATACTCAAGATAATTTTTTACTTTCTGTTGATCATGAGCTCCATGAGATAAGTGGGATTGAAGAATTTTTTCATTATTTTTACAATATACAAAATTCTATTGAGCAATTATTGGGTCCAAAGAAAAAGCTCACGGGAGTTTATTTTACAGGTCAACAAATTGCACAACAAATGATTCAAGAAGTAGTTAACAAATTAACAAAAGTGAAGATTCTTAAATATAAATTTTTTGAACCTTGTTATGGTTGCGGTGTATTTATTTTTGAATATTTGGAACAATTAAAAAAATTTAATTTTAATAAAAAAGATTATGAACAAATCCTAAAAAATATTTATGGTTCTGAGAGCTCAGATTTTATATCATCAGTATTTGCTAAGCTATACAGAAAATACTGCGATTTATCTTTTGGAATAAATATCGATGAATTAAATATTGCTCAGAATTTCAAAGGTTCTCTCCTTTTTGATTTGTCTCAAGACGAAATGATATATAACAAAATAGACGCTGTATTCGATCAAAAATTTGACATTATTGTAACAAATCCTCCTTATAAGAATTTAAAAGCAGAGTTAAAACATTTTGAAACCAAATCTTTAAAAGAAATAGAAAAAAGAAAATATGAAGATATAAAAAAATATGTTAAAAATAACCTTGATCTTTCTTCTGTTGGACAAATAAATTTATATAAAATATTCTTTGAAGAGCTTGTTACCAACTCTCTTAATAGTGACGGATTAATTTCTTTACTAATCCCATCTTCTTTTTTATCAGAATTATCATCAACAAGATTTAGAAAAAAAATTGTCACAGAATATAATCCTTTAAAAATAAACTTTGTATCTGAGAATTCTAAAGAGGTTAGTGCAAATCAAGCAATGATCTCAATATTTTTAAGTAAAAAATCCCCAAAGAATGAAATGAGTTTGTCTGATTTTCAACAAAAAAATATCTATAGCTTAGATATAAATAATATAAATGAAAAGAATAATTACAGTATTTATCTATTAAATGAATTAGAGTATGAAAATTTAATCAAATTAGAATCTTATCCCAAAATCAAAGATTATGAATTTATCCAAAATCATAGAGGTGAGTTTGACTTAACTTTAAATAAATCTTTTATTACTGACTCTTCTGATCTGAAACTTATAAAGGGTAAAAATATTTCTGATTTTAGATTTCTCCCGAATGTAGAGCAATATGTACATAAAGATTTTTTGAAATATACACAAAAAGTGTCAGATATTAAATCTCAAAGAGTTGTTGGACAGCAAATCTCCAATATGAAAACAAGTAAAAGATTGAAGTTTGCAATTGTTAATAAGGGCAATATTCTTGGAAACTCTTGCAACTATCTAATAGTCAATGAAAATAAATATGGACTTACTAACAAAGCATTGCTAGCTCAATTAAATTCAGATATTGTTAACTGGTACTTCAAAAGCAAAAGTAGCAATAACCATATTAGCAATTTTGAAATAGGAAACTTTCCTTTAATTCTTGATAAACGTACTAATTCAAAATTAGAAATTCTTGTTGATAGATTGGATTCAACCGCTATCAATCATTCTGAAATAAAAACAGAAATAAATAACTTGATTAATAATTTTTATAATATATTCGAAAAAGATACTCCAACTCAAAAAAATAAGTAGTTTAAACAGATCTTATCAAAATTAAATATAAAAATTTCACATAATATTATTGATAAATTATTTGAAAATAAGATTGATTTAAAGTTTATTGAAGACTTGTATGAAAAGCCTAAGAAAAACTTCGAATATTTACTTTTTAAATCTATTTATGAGAAATATATAAATGCTAAAAGCGGTTACTTGACTAAACATAATCTATTTCGGTTAAGCGAATTAGATATGGAAATGGTTAAGTCTATTAAGCCTGGAGGTAATTGGAAAGACATTCCACAAGAAATCGTTAATAAATCAAAAAGACTTCAACAAATTACTAAAACAGGAGGAAGAACAACTTTATATGGGCGAATGTCGCTTGATAAGCCTAGTTATACTATTACGACTTACTTTAATCGACCAGGAAATGGTACTTATATTCACCCATTGCATAATAGAGTAATATCAATTAGGGAAGCTGCGAGGCTGCAGAGTTTTCCAGATAGTTACTATTTTTCTGGTTCCAATGCATCGATTCTTAAACAAATAGGTAATGCCATTCCACCACTACTAGCGAAAGAATTTGGAAAAAAATTCAAATCAAAAGGAATTAATAACTCAATCGATTTATTTGCTGGTGCTGGAGGACTAACTTATGGTCTAAAACTGGGAGGTGTGAAGACTTTAATTGCATCAGACATTATGCTGGATGGCCTCATATCTTTAAAGACAAATAACCCATCTGTAAATACTATTTTGGGTGACGTTAATGAAAACAAAGTTAAACAAAATATCTACAAAGAAATTAAAAAATATCCAATAGATTTAATTGCAGGAGGACCTCCTTGCCAAGGGTTTTCATATGCAGGTAAAAGATTTGTCGACGATCCCAGAAATAAATTGTTTAAGGAATTTTATGAGATAGTAGAAAATATATCACCTAAGTCAATTTTAATTGAAAATGTGCCTGGTATGTTGACTCTTGATAAAGGTAGGATTTATGAAGAAATATTCGAGTTATTTAACAATATTGGCTATTCATTAGAGGGAAGACTAATAATGGCTAATGAATATGGAGTACCTCAAAAAAGAAAGAGGTTATTCATTATTGGAGTTAATAAAGATGAAGACTTTTTACCAAGTGATGTATTTCCTGAAAAATTCAAAAGTCATAAATCAGTTAGCGTAAATGACGCATTGGGAGATATTTTAAATCTTCCATGTGGAGAAGATGTCAAGGTAACTAAAGCAATAAAGAAAAATAGTTATTTAAATTATTTAAGAACAACTTAATTCAAAAGATTTTTTTGGTAAGTTTCTAACATATTTATAAATGACTTATATGCTCTAGGATAATTTTGTCTTTTTACTAATTCTAAAATATCTTCTAATTCTGTATTTACTAATTCGGAGTATTGAACTTTAACTTTTCTGTTACTTTTTTGAGAAAAGTCATTCAGAGAATTAATACTAACCTTAACCAGCCTATCAAATTCTTTTTTATTTGCGTCATTCAATTTTCTTGGGGATTTTTTAATAATTTTCCCTTCATTATTAAATTCATAATCATAGTTAAAGTAAGCCATTTTAGGTTTAATGAAAAATTCAACTAGAAACTTAAATCCCGATTGTCCTGTTTCTAGTATCTGATAAAGGACAAAATAAAAAAATATTTGATTCTTTTTAAAATAACCCCTGAATAATTCTAAATTTGTTTTGGTAAGTTTTGATTTTTTTAATTCTTTCCAAATTATTTGAGCCTGAAAAGATACGGGGGAAAGTTGATTATCTGCTTCAATCTTTATTAGTTTTTCTATATCTTCTTTTACTAATTTATCTCCTTTTGATGAATTAGGACCAGATTCCATAGGCTGTAAAAAAATTGATTCGTGCTTAAAGCCCAAAGAAATGGGTCCTATATGGTCAGCAGAAGTATTTTTAAAACGTGTACTTGCCATGTATGTATTTGCTGCATGTAAGTTTCCATCAGACCAAAATTCATAAGCCCTTCGATCTTTTGAATAGCTTCTTAAATTATCTGCATGCCTTCCTTTGTCTTCCTTCGACCTGCAGCATCTATTGTAAGTATGATAACCATCAATTCTATCTGGGAAGTTAGACATAGCTCCAGGGCCTAGGGTTTTTTTTCCAACTTTACATTCTGCGATTAAATTATCTATTTCAGATTCAATCTTTTTTTTTGGATCAAGTTCAAAGATTTGAATAAGTTCATTGACAATACTTTTATTATTTTCAAATAGTTCATAGATTGAAGTAAGCAAATCTACACCTAGATCTAATTCCTTATTTATTTTTTTTACTATATTTTTATTAAGATATATATAATTAATACTCAAAAATTTTCCACAAACTGAACAAGGCTTTTCTTTAAATGGGTGTACTTCATACATAAGCTTTCGATATTTACCAGCCTTGTTTTCAATTCCTAATTGTTCAATTCTGCCTTCTGCCCATGTCAACATTTTTTTTCCATACGAATTAGTTTTTATTGCATACCAATTTATTTCTCCTTCACTATTAAGTTCAAATGGGTAATCTTTTTCATTTATTGAAGTTACAAAATTTTGTTGATAGTCTTTAAAATTTTGATGAAGTTCTTTTGCCATACTTTTTTATTTAATAAATTATTATTTGTTAATTTTAGATAATCTCTCTTCTGATTGTACCAATGGCAATAATTCACTTTTTATTAAATTAAAATTACCTCTTGTTATATCTTTGACTTTTATTTTTAAAAAGGGTTTTTTCACTACTACATACACGCTTTTATCAGTCATTTGCCTAATATAAAACTCTCTATTTAGATTTGAATTTTTAACATTTTTACTTGGTAGGCTTAATACACGCTTTTGTAATCTTATGAACTCTTTTATTTGGTTCTGAGTAATATCCTGTACACTATTTGAGGATACTTTTTTACCTCCGGTCAATGTTGCAGCATTTGATAATTTTCTTGGCTGTTGATAAATTTTATTTTTTACATACCTTTTTGTAGGCTTATATAATCTTGGTGCTCCGGCCTTCCTAAATGCCTCTCTGAAAAATATATCAATCAAAAACTTCATCATGAGAATGTTACAAATACCAATCTCTTGGTAGTTCATCCCAAATAAACCAGGTTGATGGTTTTTTTGGCTTGCCCCCCTCACAATTCGACCAGTGATTAGAACATTGAAAGTGTGCTTGAACATTAAATGTACCTGTCGATGGAAGCGAGGAGCCTTCCAAAATATCTGAATCACAATAAGGACACTTCTTGTTTTTAATTAGTTTTGGCTTTTCAAAATTATTTTTGGATAAATTAACTTTATTTGAATTTTTTGCAAGCTTTTTTTTAACATAATTTTTTGTAGGTTTGTATTGTGGGGCAAGCTTAGCTTTTCTAAAAGCCTCTCTAAAAAAAATATCTGCTAAGAATTTAATCACTATAAATCATTTATAAACGTATCTTGAAAGCTCTGTCTATTTACTAACTCAACCACTCCACTACTGGTAACTGCGACTACTCCAGATTTAGGTACTCGGTTATAGTTACTTGCCATAGCAAAGGTATAGGCTCCTGTAGAAGTAGACATTAAAATATCTCCTGACACAGTATCACTTGGCAACATGGCATCTTTGACTAGTAAATCTCCACTTTCACAGTGCCTACCTGATACTGCATGTACCACATCTTCTCCAGATTTTCCACCAGAGATATTAAAGAGCTTATGTTCACTTCCATACAGTGCTGGCCTTGGATTATCTGACATGCCACCATCCACTAAAATATA
>MDTC01005924.1_pt1 | contig 10728 bp, 9 predicted proteins | sample 811181 | NCBI WGS metagenome assembly MDTC01 (sample SAMN05326644, study PRJNA326480) | marine metagenome | isolation source: seawater | place: Pacific Ocean: North | collected 2011 | reverse complement strand
GTACGGTTGGAACGAAGAAAGGGAAAGTATCTCCCCAGGCTTTAATTCGAGACTCGATGAACTTCAGGCAGCCATCTTACGGGTCAAGCTACAACATCTCGCGGATGACAATACTAAACGTAGAGAAATCGCTCTACGCTACAATGCTGCGTTCAAAGATCTACCGGTAACCCTACCTGCCTTACCTGAAACTGAGCTTCATGCTATGCATCTCTATGTAGTTGAATATGATCAAAGAAATGAATTGATGGAATATCTCCGATCCCGCCAGATTGGAGCCAGCCTGCATTATCCTTTAGCGGTTCATCAACACACCGCCTATGCCAATCGAATACGCGGAGGGGATAACCTCCCGGTTACCGACCAGTTCTACCAAAGAAATCTTACTCTGCCAATGTACCCAGAATTATCCAATGATGCGGTCGAGCATATTATTTCAACGGTTCAAGACTGGTTCAGGGAAAACAAATAAATGGCCGGACACGAAGATGAAAAAATCGTTGTACAATCACTTATTGGAGGGAGCCAATTACCCTTTTATCTACGCTGCTTAAAATCCCTTGTAACTTTTTGCCAAGACCGCATTGAGTTGCAACTGCACACGGATGGTTCCCTCTCTGAAAAAAACAAAGATTCCATCCATTCCGAGCTCACTGGAACGACAGTCACCATCACCGACTCCTCTGAAAACTCTAGTAGTGTGTTGGATTGCCTGCAAGGCAGACCAAACTGCCAAAAAGTTAGAAAAGATTCTATTTGGGGAATTGAATTCTTTGACCCTATTCTCGCATTCCCCAAAGATCCGATCAGTTTTTATCTGGATGCGGATATTCTCTTTCTTCGCCCATTTTCAGGATTATTTGATCGGAATCAGGTAAAAGATGGGGCTATTTTCCTCAAGGATACTCAGTGGGATGCTTATTCTTTTCGCCCCTGGCAAATGCTTGCTGGTAAAAAAAGGCCCCAAGTAGTTGAGGGAATCACCACAGGACTCGTATTCTGGGATAAAACGGCAATCGACTGGGATTACCTGGAGTGGTTTCTCGGGGAAAACAACCTCCACCGAATTCCTGAATGGATCATACCCACTGCCCAGGCTGGTCTAGCCCATCGATGTGAGGCGAAAACGATTTCTCCAAGACAAATTCCAAACCTTTATCCCAACGCCCAAATTCATAATGATACCTTTGGGGTTCACTTACTTGGCTCATACCGAAATGAATGGATGCAAAAGCTTGAGGCCAGAGAAAATAATCAAACAGAAAATATACCCACTGTAGCCCTATCCTTTGAAGAATGTGTAAGACAAAATGTAATTGGCTACTCTCTTAGGCAAATAAGAAGATGGAAGAATACGAGGCTGAATCTTTGGTAAATGACTGATATATCTAACCTGAAAATTCTCATGCTCGCCCCATGCCTGGGAAAGTTTGGGGGAATTGAGACTTTTTGTCTGACCTTGGTTGAGGATCTGATCCAAAAGGGTGCATCGGTTCGCTTGCTGAGAAAAAAAGTTGCTGGATTTGAGGATGATGGATCAATCCAAAAAAATGAAAACGAAATCCGTTCATCGTGGACAGAAGAAAAAAACAAACGATATAGCAGCCAATTTGTTTCTCCCAGAGATTCGGTCATTAAACATGACATATATGAGAGTGACCTAGTTCATCTCCATAACCCCATGGTAGAGGGGGTATGGCACGCTCGTAAGGCTAAAAAACCCTGTGTGATGACCATTTACAACTGGAGAAGGACGGGGTTGCATCCGAGACTTTTGGCCTGGCGTTGGGCGGTAAGCCAAGCCGACAGAAGGTGGTATATATCCGAGTTTGTCTGGGATAGTTGGGAAAAGAAAAGGAAGCAAGGTAGTGCTCGCCTACCAGTAGTCTCCAGAATGCCCCAAGGAGAAATAGCACCCAATAAAAGAAGAGGGTTTCTCTTTATTGGCAGATGGGTACCGAACAAAGGAATTCGTATTTTGCTGGAAGCATATTTCAGAGTTGAAGCGAATCCTAAAGAATGGCCACTAACCATGCTTGGAGACGGACCCCTACGGGAAGATGTTTTGCGTACGATTCAAGAGCAAGGAGTAGAAGGTGTGCAACTGCCAGGATTTGTCAGTGAATCTGAAAGGCACCGCTACACCCGTGAAACCAAGTGGATGATAACTCCCCCACATACCAAGGAAGATCTTGGACTTACCCCGCTAGAGGCTCGATCGGTCGGTGTTCCTTGTATTGCTACTACCGATGGAGGCATAAAAGAAACAGCCGGTGCTCACGCACTTTTTTGTAAACCTGGGTGCATCGACTCATTGGCGAACCGTTTACAGGAAGCAGTCGAAATGAGCGATGCAGATTACCAACAAATAGCAATCGATGCGAAAATTGGATTGGAGAGTTATGTACGACCGCTTGATGAATATGCAGATCATTACAGGGAACTATTAAAAACAAGTTGAAGGAAAAAGAACGGATCGAGATAATAGATTTGTTAAGGGGCATATCCTGCCTTGGAGTACTGTTGTACCATGTGCGAGTCGACCTATGGACCGGTTGGTGGAATATAAAACTCAACCCTCAAAATTTCTCTTCTTTTGAAAAATTAACCGCGTGGATTTCCATTCCTACCCCATTCATGGGCTATGCAATTCTATTGTTTTTTTTGATCAGTGGATTTTGCATTCATTACCCTAACACATCATCCAGTGCCCAACCACACTGGCTACATTACTTCAAACGCAGGTTCTGGCGTATTTACCCAACTTATTTAGTTTCCGTTTTTCTAACCGCATCGATTAGCTATTACATCCACATCCAATGGGATGATACCACATGGAAGATAGAAAGAGTGATTAGGGTTGCTCTGCTTTCCCAAAATTATCCACCAGAAAACGGACAATTTCTCAGCAATCCATCACTTTGGACGATCCCTCTGGAGATTGAATTTTATGCCATCTATCCCTTAGCATTCTTTCTCATTCTTCGACTGAAGTTTACATGGCTTATCTTTATATCTTTGTGCATAAGTGCCTTTACTGTTTACCTTATGCATCTTGGCTTCCAGTGGGTTTCATACACCTCTCTTTTACTTTGGCCTTCCTGGCTTCTCGGAGCTTGGGTCGCTGCATTATACCGCGAAAATAAAATCTCGGAAATCAATTTAGTGGTCTTTTCCTTTGGGCTCATCGTATTTTTGATTCTTTCTTTACTTAGCAGATTAGAAAATTGGGAATCGTGGCTCCAATATGGATTTTGGACAGGATTTTACTTCATTCTCTTTCTTTTATTTCTTCGTTCTGAAAAAGACATATACCGGGCCAGAAAATATTTAATATACAGAGCATTGGCTTGGTTAGGGCAAATTTCATTTTCGCTCTATCTAGTTCATTTTCCACTCTTCAAATTATTTGGATACCTTCATCGGGATTTTTTTGGTGAAAAACCAGCAAACTTCCTGTTTTCATTACTCTATTTTATCCCGGTAATTTTCTTGGCTTGGATATTTTTTAAATTCATCGAAAACCCGATTCACATCTGGTCAAAACATGGAAATAAAAGAAAGTGACTTTCCTAGTTTCACATCCAACGGGTAATACTTTTGTTAAAGCTTTGCTTGAGGAATTACATCAAAGAAATTTGTTAGCATACTTTGCCACAACCATCGGGTTTGGAGAAAATTTCTGTGAGATTTTTTCGATTTTAAAAAAAAGAAGATTTTACAACATACCCGACGATAAGATTAAGCGATTTTGGTATCCAGAACTCATGAGGTTGCTACAAAAAGGTGGGCAAGAAAAAAAAAGAAGACTTGTCGACCAAATTTATACAAAACTGGACCGCAACACATCTCAGGAAATAGCAGTTCAATCGGAAAAAATTATTCATGGATATGAAGATGGTGCATATCAAACATTTCGAAGATCAAAAGAGTTAGGAATTCAGTGTTCATACGAACTTCCAATTGCTCACTGGGCAACGGTGAGGAGGTTACTTACCGAGGAAGCCGAAAGGCACCCTCAATGGGAACCAACCCTCGAAAGTACCCGTGAACCGGAAGAAAAACTTTTCCGAAAAGAAGAAGAATTAAGGTTAGCAGATCGAATCACCTGCCCAAGCCAATTTGTACTGGATTCGATCCCCTTGGAAATTAGGCAGAAAACACCATATCAAATATCCTCGTTCGGTAGTCCTCCTTGCGAGCAAGTTGATTTTGAGTGCTCCCCAAAAAACGATACTTTAAACCTTCTGTTCGTCGGATCTATGAGCCAACGTAAGGGTCTTGCCGATCTCTTTGAGGCAATGACATTACTCAAAGGAGAGCCAATTTCCTTGTCGATCTTGGGACAGCCCTCCATGCCGATGGAGTTTTACCGAAAACAATTTGCTGAATTTAAATATTTTCCACCTTGTTCAAATCAAAGGGTTCGGCAAATCATGAAGGCACACGATGCCCTAGTTTTGCCCTCCATTGTGGAAGGTCGTGCCTTGGTGCAACAGGAAGCACTATCCTGCGGATTACCGATTGTCGTGACTCCTAACACCGGAGGTGACGATTTGGTCGAGGAAGGGGTAACCGGATATCTTGTTCCCATTCGATCTCCGGAAAAAATCGCTGAGACCATTTGTTCAATGATGGAAAATAAGAATCACAAAGAAGAGATTCGTGTGATGTGCCAAAAGAAAGCGATCCAATATACCTGGCCAAAATATGCTCAAAATATTATTGATTTCAACTTATCGAACCATGAGCAAAGGACTGAGATTGCCTAACCCATGAGAACAACGGAAGCAATCTCCCTGCCAAGAAATCAGCCTAAGAGAAAGGTAGTATCGCAAGGAGAAGCATCCGATTATGCTTTCATCAAAAAACTTATTTGGAGTTATTTTTTACTCTTACTTTTTGAGGGAGCCTTAAGGAAATGGTTTCTACCAGGGTTATCGCAAGGATTGTTAATTATTCGGGATCCCATTGTGATTTGGATTTATTATCTATGCTATGCTCAGGGTGTCTTTCCATTGAATAACAAATATCTTCAAAGATGCTTTCAATGGGGCGCTCTTGCAATTGTACTTTCTTTTCTTATCAACCAGGCACATCCACTTACTATTGCCTATGGTGCCCGCACCAACCTGCTTCATTTTCCTCTAATTTTCATCATGGCTCGGGTGCTTACCTTCAAGGATGTTCTTTCTTTCGGTAAAGCTTTTCTTTTGCTCGCCCTGCCCATGACCTGGATTGTTGCACAGCAATTCCAAGCGGATCGCTTCGATACAATTAATACTGCTGCAGGTGGAATCGGGCACCAAATCATGACTTCTGGCGATAAGGTACGAGCCTCTGGAACATTTACCTTCGTGAGTGGAATCGTTTTCTATTATTGCTTTACTGTTGCATACATTATTTATGGCTTTTTAGTGAAAGGCGCCTTCCCGAAATGGATGCTCTATTTGGGCACTTCCGCTACCTTGCTTGCCATGGTAACCGCGGGTAGTCGTGCGGTGATTGCAGAGTGCTTACAGGTATTGGCTTGCATCGGGTTTCTTGCGTATTTCAAGCCCAGTGAATTCGGAAAGATTGCTGGTTCGATCTTTGGCTTTTCTACTCTGGGACTCATTCTCTACACTCAAGTTGATCTATTCCAAGAAGGTTTGGACTTCTTGTCATTGCGCTTTGAGGAAGCTGCAAATGTAGAAGGAAACCCGATCGAGGCATATTTTATACGATATTATGAAATTATCGTCTCACCCTACTACTTTAATATGTGGACAGGTTTCTTTGGACATGGCTTAGGAACTGCAACAAGGGCTGGAACTGCTTTGGGTGGAGGAATGGGGGGGGCTGAAATATCATGGTCAAGACAAGTTCTGGAAAATGGATTACTTGTCGGAGGATTTTATATTCTTTGGCGTTTGTGGATTTTCAAAGATATGATGATGGCCTGTATGAAAGGAGTCCAGAGAGGAGCTTTTCTAGCAATTTTTTTATTTGGGGCAGCAGCCCCTATCATTCTCTTCTCTCCTTTCGGGCAACCGACAAACCTTGGTTTCGCTGCCTTCGGAGGTGGGCTATGCCTTGCCGCACTCCATGAGAGGTTTTCCAATCGTTGAGTAGTAGCAAAAAAATTCTCCTTCTATCCAACTACAGACCAGACAATCAACTCAGCATGCTTCGCTTTGGAGAACTCCTCACCAACGAGCAGTCTCAAAGCTTACACGCTAAGATAGAAGAAATTTTTCCGACTCCTGTATTCACTAGGATTTGCCCCTTTAAAAAACTGCGTAAATGGGCAGCCTATTTAGACAAGTACTTACTCTTTCCTAAAAGATTAAAAAGGGAATTAATGAACCGAAAAGATCAAATACATTTGATCCATATCATCGACCATTCCAACGCCATATACCTACCAATAATGAAGCGAGCCACTCGGGCGAACGCAATCATAACCTGCCATGATTTGATCGCCATTCGCACCGCTAAAGGAGATTTCGCTCAGGCTCCCAAATCTTCAAAATCAGGCAAGCGTTTACAAAATTGGATATCAGATTCTCTCCATTATGCAGACTATTATGCCTGCGATTCCAGGCAGACCTTGAAAGACCTCAACCGTTTGATCCAGATTTCAAAAGGAAAATCATCCGTTTTTCATCTGGGAACAGAAGCAGGTTTATCTACGAATTCAGAGAAAAAAGACTTCTCAAAAATTCTTCCCTTTGATCCACTCAATACAAAATTTCTCATCCATGTGGGTAGTGCTGCTTGGTACAAAAATCGTAAAGCCGTTTTTCGTTCCTTTATTAACGCTCAGACAAGTTTTCCTAACCAAAACCTAAAACTTTTCCTCGTCGGACCGGAACCACAGAAAGATGAATTGGACGATCAATTGAAGAAGTGGATTGAATCTAACCCGAGTGCGATCTGCCCTTTACAGAACCTTCCCGAAAATATTTTAGATGAACTCTATAAGTATGCCCAAGCCCTAGTTTTTCCCTCCTTTATCGAAGGTTTTGGCTGGCCACCATTGGAAGCTGCAATTCGGGGATGCCCAGTAATTACAACCCGTACGGGAGCAATTGAAGATTTACTGAGTGACTATGCAAACTATGTGGAGGCAGAAAACCAAGCATCGATCAATCAAAGGGTTAAGGAAATACTAAGATCATCAACAAAAAAGAAAGATTCCGTTAGTTTACCAAGCCATGAAGATTGCAGAATGAAGTACCACGATCTTTACCAAAATATCATGGAAAATGAAAGGGATTTTAAACTTAATTTCTAAAAATATTATATAATATGCTTTTTCAAGAAAAAGATTTTATATTATTATTTATGCCTATCATTTTGCTTGGATTCATAATTTCAAGGAGAATAAGCATAAATTTTATTTTAATTTTTTTGATACTATCTTCTGCTTCTTTTTACTGCATATACAATATTTACAATATTTTTGTAATTACAACATCCATAATTATAAACTTTTTATTAGGATTATGTATTTATAAATATTCCAAAATCAACATATTTATAGTTATTGGTATTGCATTTAATGTATTGTATCTAGGATTCTTTAAATACTCAAATTTCTTGATAGAAAATATAAACATTATTTTTGATAAAGAATATGATTTTATAAATATCGAACTGCCTTTAGCAATTTCCTTTTTTACATTTCAGCAAATTGCATACCTTGTAGACACTAAGAAGGGTTCTATCAAAAACAAGGATTTTACAATTTATTCATTTTTTATTCTATTTTTTCCGCAGTTAATAGCTGGTCCGATTGTTCGTTTTCAACAGATAATCAAACAAATCATTAATCCAAGTTTTTTGAAATACAATAGTAACTACTTTACTGCAGGATTTTGCTTGTTTTCTATCGGAATGGCAAAAAAACTGATTATGGCTGATGGAATTAGTACAATACCCGAAGGTCTATTCTTTATATTAGAGACAAATAGAATCCCATCAATCTCAGAAGCATGGATTGGAATGTTAGCATTTGCTTTACAAATCTATTTCGATTTTTCTGCATACTCAGATATGGCAATTGGTCTTGCTCTTATGCTCGGTATACGGCTCCCGATAAATTTCGACTCTCCATACAAGGCACTAGATATTGTTGATTTTTGGCGAAGGTGGCATATCACCTTATCTCAGTTTTTGAGAGATTATCTTTACATTCCTCTAGGCGGAAATAGGTTGGGCAAATTAAGAGGATGTTTAAATGCATTGCTAGTAATGACTATAGGAGGTTTATGGCATGGTGCGTCATGGACATTTTTATTCTGGGGAATGTTTCATGGTACATTGATAGGTCTTACTCATTTCAGCAGAAATTTACTAAAAGGTAGCCACTTTTCTTCAGTAGTGCTAAGACGAATAATATTTAACAGATATTTTCTTTTCTTTTTAATCACATTAAGTTGGGTTCTGTTTCGCTCAGAGAATTTTCTACAGGCAAAAATAATTTATCAGTCTTTATTTGGAATGAATGGACTTGATATAACTCGTTCTTTTAGTACCTACTTTATAAATGAAAATATTAGGTGTAACGGTTTTTTACCTAACGGCGAAATTGATTTAACCGTCCTTCCTTTTTTACCACTATTTTTAATTCATATCTGGTATCTACCAAATTCAAATCACCTAATAGGACTTAAAAATAATATTAAAAAACCATCCTATATGTTACAATTTTTCTGTTTAATAATATTTTTTATTTCGCTGAAAATAAGTCTCGAAGAAACTTTATACGAATTTATATATTTTAATTTTTGAGATGCATTACATAAAGATAATTACAATAGTTTCATTATCTCTTTTAATATCATTTTTTATTCTAGAAATTACTATAAATTTACACAGGAAAAATCATTCTCCAGGAGCAATCTTCAGTCAATCAATGATTGATAATAAGTTGGAATGCTTACAAAAAATTGAAGGGAATAAAATCATATTCATAGGTGGTTCAAATGTTGCTTACGGGATCGACTGTAAACTTGTTAGAGAAAAAATGAATTTAAATGCAATGAACTTCGGATGCATGGTTGGTTTAGGACCTGAAATTCTTTTCGGAAATGTAAGCAAATTTCTTAAGCCAGGTGATACTGCCGTACTTTGCTGGGAATATGAGACATACAGATTTGATCGGAGAAGCCAGAACTTAAACTATTTAGGAATGATGATGGGACCGCAAAAAGATGTTTTTGAAAAACTTCCTCTTTTAGATCGTTTTTATTTGAAACTTCACTTTCCCTTAAATTTAGTCAGGTATTCTATCTTTAGCCTAGTAAATAGCACACACGATCTAAATGACATATACAAATGTGGGTGGTCTTTTGACGAATTAGGTAATGTTACTTCCAACTTAGGTACGACCACGAGTAAGACAGACCTCGAAAACTCACCTCTTGCTCCCCTAATTTCGGAACATGAGATCCATCAAGACTTAATATTAATAGCTAACAAAATCTTAGACTTTGCTAATAAACACAAAGTGAAAATTTATGCTACATGGCCCAATACTTATCGAAACTCATCATACAATTGTAATAGACAAGTCGCTACCAACCTTGAAATTTACAAATCCTTTTGGAAAAATCTTGGTGTTGATGTACTTGGTGAACCAGAAGATGCCATGCTTCCCGAACAATATTTTTACGATTCGGTTTACCATTTAAATCGAAAAGGTACAGAACTTCGCACCTTAAAACTTATCGATGAATTGCTCTTGGTTCAATGAGTAGTTTAGACAAATCTTCCCGTGCCATCCCTCTAACCGTATTCATTCCCTGTAAAAACGAAGAAGCAAATTTAGCAAGATGCTTACAGTCAATTCCGTGGGTAGATGAGGTCTTTGTGGTAGATTCGCAAAGCACCGATCGCACGGTTAATATTGCCCAAGAGCATGGAGCGAAAGTCGTACAATTTGATTACAAGGGGGGATGGCCGAAGAAAAAAAACTGGGCATTAGAAAATCTACCATTTTCCAACGAATGGGTTTTGATTATAGATGCAGATGAATGTCTGCCTCCTGAAGCGGAAGAAGAGATCAGAAAAATTATCACTGATCCTAATCAGGAGCATTCCGGTTATTGGATCAACCGAAGGTACTTCTTTTTGGGAAAGCCATTAAAGCATGCCTACTTTCCAAACTGGAATCTTCGACTATTCAAACACAAGCTTGGCCGCTATGAAAAAATCACTGATCTTTCTACAGATAGTGGAGATCATGAGATTCATGAGCATGTGGTAGTACATGGAACAACTGGAAAACTAAAATCGATTATGGACCACCATGCCTTCCCCACAATTGATAGTTTTATAGAAAAACATAACCGCTATTCCAATTGGGAAGCGGTAGTGGAAAACTCGTCGAAAGATGATGAATCTTACCTGCAACACGATGGGGTCAAAGGGAAGCGAAGATTACGTAGGATTTTCCGTAAACTGCCCTTCCGCCCTACCCTGCGATTTCTCTATGTCTATCTTTGGCAAGGAGGTATTCTTGATGGATGGCAGGGCTATGTTTTTGCTAGGCTACATGCCCAATATGAATTTCTTTCTTTTGCGAAAGCCAAGGCGATCTCAAGAACCCGAAAATAAGCGGGGTAAAGATCGAGAAGATTTCGATAACTTCTTACCGTCCTTTCCAAGTAACAATTCACAATGATAAAAATCGGGGCGACACCAGCCAAATGCATCAAAAAGCAAGCATTGGCGGGCACT
>MDTC01209027.1_pt1 | contig 10729 bp, 6 predicted proteins | sample 811181 | NCBI WGS metagenome assembly MDTC01 (sample SAMN05326644, study PRJNA326480) | marine metagenome | isolation source: seawater | place: Pacific Ocean: North | collected 2011 | reverse complement strand
CTTCAGCTTTTGCTTCAGGTTCCTCAGCTTTTGCTTCAGGTTCTTCAGCTTTTGCTTCAGGTTCCTCAGCTTTTGCTTCAGGTTCTTCAGCTTTTGCTTCAGGTTCTTCGGCTGAAGTTTCTTCTAAAATGGGTGCATCCGATTTTTTGGCACGGGCCAGTTTGGCCGCTGCTTTCTTTTCGGCCCGTTCCAACCACTCTTCAGGACTCAGACGTCCCTGTTTGATCAAACTTTTTGCCGTATCGGTAGGTTGAGCTCCGACCCCAAGCCAGTGATCTATCCTATCCATCTTCAGCTTGAGCTCTTCAGTGCGGATATGAGCTTGTGGGTTGTATGTACCGAGCACCTCGATAAATTTGCCGTCTCGGCGGGTCGTTGAAGGAGCCACAACCATGCGGTAAAAAGGAGCATGCTTGGCACCGTGTCTTTGCAAACGAATCTTGATCATAAGTGGCGATGTATGTGAGGTATGGAATGTAAGGAAAAGAGGAAGAACAAAGGGGAAGCAAGGGCGTTTGTCAACGAAATTCAATGTCAAGGCCACTACTTCCAACCAGTTTTGACACCCTATAAAAGCACCCCTGCACATTCGAAAAACTTGAGTTTTTTCAAACAAACGTTTAAATAAGCTTCATACGATGGTCCAATCTAGCTTATCACATCGATCCAACAGCTTAAAAACCAAGAAAAGGCTACTCTCTGCAACTGAGAAGCTGTTCGCGTCTCGGGGTTTTGCAGGGGTCACTATGAGAGAAGTTGCTCACAGAGCCCAGACAAATATCGCATCTGCTCATTATCACTTCGGTTCGAAGGAAGCCATGGTTATGGCCATGCTTAAGAATATCATCGAACCGATTAATTCGAATCGACTCGAGTATCTCAATGAGTTCAAAAAACTCGCCAGTCACCGTCCTCTTACTGTCAAAGAGATTTTTCGGGCCCTCATCCTGCCCATATGCAACGAAATTGCCAAGAGCTCTACCTCGCAGGAAAACTTGGCTCAACTTGTTGCCCGCAGTTTTACCGAACCGGTAAAATTTATTGAAAGATTACATAAACGCTTTTTCAGTGAACTTTCCGAAATTTTCATCGACGAACTACAAAAAACATACCCAAAAGCCAACCAGAAGGATATTTATTGGAACTTCCATTTTGCCGTGTCATCGATGCTAGGTACCCTTGCTCAACAGAGACGGTTAAGGGATTTCTCTAATGGAATTTGCGACCAAAATGATATTTCCAGTATGAACAATCGTTTGATCCACTTTATTTCCTCCGGTTTCGAAGCGGGGCTAAATTACTCTGACAAATGAGAACAACCTGTATATTGCTCTTCTCTTTACTTGGGGCTTGTGTCTCCAAAAATAAACTCCCGGATCCTTCCGCGGAGATGACACCCCCGCATTGGGAGTTCCAAACCGAATATGACGCGGACAGGAACATAACCTTTTGGATCAATTCATTTCAGGCTGATGGTTTGTCTGATGCTGCCCTAAAGGCTTGGAAAAACAACCCCGACATCCTGTCCATGGCAGAGACCGTATTGGCTAGCGGCGAAGATGCAGTGATATTAGGCGCCAATATACTTCCAATGGCTCAAGCCAACGTTTCCGGTTCCCGTAGCAAACGTAATTTGATCGGATTCAATTTGCCCGGAGAAGAAACCTCCTTCACCACGAACAGCTTCAGTTCGGGAGTCAACGTAAGCTGGGAAATCGATTTATGGGGAAAACTTTCAAATCTCCGCAACTCGGCCGAAAAAAGTTTTGAAGGGACCAAAGCCGACTATGAGGCTGCACGCTTGTCCCTGGCAGGCCAAGTAGCAAAAGCTTGGTTCGGAATTGCAGAGAGTTCGGCTCAACTCTCAATCCTCCGCAAAACCACCGAAACCTATTCCAAAAACCAATCTCTCATCAACAACCGATTTGAAAAAGGTTTATCCAATGCCCTCGAAACAAGCTTGGCCAACTCCATTCTTGCCAATGCACAGGCTAACTTCTCCGAGGGTAGACGCATTCACCAAATGAACCTACGCTCACTCGCTATACTTATGGGACAATACCCTTCGACTGAATATGAAACCAACATGAGCGGCGAAATCCCCCAGCTTACGCTTCCCCCTCCCCCTCCAACCCCAGCCGAACTTCTTTCCATGCGTCCAGATTTACGGGCATCAAGGTTGAAAATGAAAGCGAGTGGTCTCAAGCTTCGGGCTAGTGAGAAAAACCTGTTTCCATCCTTCTCCATTGTTGGTGGCCCGGGTAGTAGAGCTGCTGAATTCAACGATATCCTAGACGAACGCTTCCAGACGTGGGATCTTTCAGGTTCAATAACCCAGCCAATTTTTCAAGGCGGACGGTTAAAAGCTCAAACCCGCAAAGCCAAGGCTCTTCGGAAAGCAGCGTTGGAGCATTACAAAGGCAGTATCCTCAATGCTTTCGCAGAGGTTGAAAATGCTCTCTCTGCCGAAGCTCTACTCACTGAAGAGGAAGCCAGTCTCCAACTTGCCGTCAAAGCCTCCGCTTCGGCAGCGAGAATCAGCTGGGAAAGATATCAACGGGGCGTCGAAAACATCTTCAACGCCCTGGAAAGCCAAAATCGTGCTTTTGGTGCGGAAAGTCGGCTTCTTTCAGTCAGAAGAAAAAGAATTCACAACCGCATTGACCTATACCTTGCCATCGGATTACCAGCCCTTCCTTACCAAAGATGAGAAAATTCTTTCTACCACCCCTTCTTCTCGCCGCCTTAGTCGGAGTAGCTTGGTATTTGATTTTGCTACGGCCCGAACCCGCCGCTAAGGAGATCATTAAGAAAATTCCCTTCATTGAAATAGTCGAAGTCAAAATTCGGAGTTTGCCGTCCATTGTCGAAACAACCGGAATGATAAGACCACGAACTCAAACAACCCTTATAGCCGAAGTACCGGGTATCATTCAAGAAGTTGCTCCCTTTGACTACGAAAGCAACTCATCTGCTTCCTTCCGAACAGGGGGATTCTTCAAGAAAGGAGATTTGTTACTCAAGATAGAAGAAGTGGACCTTAGAACTGCAGTTGCCGAAGCCGTGGCCAACTTGAGCCGAGCTGGCTTTCTACTTGTCCAAGAGCGGGAACTGGCCAAGCAAGCCAAAATCGAATGGGGGGACAGGGATTGGGGAAAGGCAACGGAATTGGTCAAAAGAATCCCCCAAATTCAGAAAGCTGAAGCAGAAAAACAGGCTGCCGAAGCGAAACTCAAACAGGCCGAACACAATCTTTCCAAAGCAAAGGTTCGAGCCCCCTTCGATGGTAGAATCCTCTCTACTATGGCCGATGTCGGTCAGAGAGTCGGGGGAGGAACTGCTTCTGCTCTTGCTCAAGTTTACGCTCTTGACTCCGCTGACGTCGATCTCTCTTTGAGCCGGTCGGAAATGAATCTCTTGGGCTTCTCCGAAAAACTTGGTTTGCAGGGCGAGAAGCCTATCAAAACAGAAATAATCGATCCTGACGGCAACTTAGCTTACGAAGGAATTCTGGATAGGTCGGAAGGGATAGTTGATCCTAAAACTCGCTTGAACAGGTTAGTTGCCAGAGTCGACAATTGTTTTTCAAACCCGTTTCTTAGAAATTCATCCAATACTGCTGAGCCTCTTCGCATCGGTCAGTTTGTAAAACTTCGACTAATCGGTGAACGAGTTAGCGTTTATGAGGTTCCAAACTCGGCCTTCCGTACGCAAAATACGCTCCTCGTGGTTGATGGTAACAACAGCTTGGCCATAAGAAAAGTCGAGACTGTGGGAAGGTTGGGCGATCAGGTTTGGGTATCCAAAGGATTGGTCGACGGCGAAATGGTTTGCACTACGCCGTTGGAAATTATTGCGGATGGTATGAAGGTGAGGATAGCCGGACCGAATAGCAGCCCTCAAAGGAAAAACCAATGATCGCATGGTTTGCCAAAAATGGGGTGGCCGCCAACCTCCTGATGGGAATCATCCTGATTTCGGGAATTTTCTCAATCCGCGGTCTGAAGATGGAACTTTTTCCGGATTTCGACCTCGACCTCGTAACTATTTCCGTTCCTTATCCAGGAGCTGCTCCCCTCGAAGTAGAAGAGGGAATTTGCAAACAAATTGAAGAGAAGATATGGGACTTAACGGGTATCAAGGAAATGAATTCCTTCGCCCGGGAAAACCTTGGCGTCATTTCGGTCCAGGTCGAACTTGGCAAGGATGCCAAAATTCTGGCCGATGAAATTAAGGTCCGGGTCGATTCGATAAGCACTTTCCCGGAGGAGGCGGAAAAACCGATCGTCGAAGTTGCCACCCAGAAAAGAAGAGTTCTGGCTCTCGCTATACACGGAAAATGCGACGAGAAATCCTTACGAAAACTAGCTGATAGAACTCTGGATGACCTAACTAACATTCCCGGAATAACGCAGGTCGAAATCATGGGGATACGAAAGCCGGAAATAAGCATCGAAGTTTCGGAGCAAGATCTACGGGAGCACGGTCAAAGCTTCGATTCGGTTGCAAGCGCCTTGAGGCAATCGTCCATTGATATTCCAGGCGGCATTGCAAGAACTTCTGCCGGTGAAACGCTTCTACGGGCAATGGGCAAAGCAAGGGGAGGGAAGGAGTTCGATCAGATAGAACTGGTTTCTTCCCCCAATGGATCCAGCCTGAAATTAGCTAACCTTGCTATCGTCAAAGATGCTTTCGAAGACAAGGTGCTGTATACCGAATTTTCGGATGAACCAGCCGTCACGTTGAGAATTTTTAGGGTAGGAAACCAGAGCCCACTCGATATCTCGGAAAAGGTGGAGGACTACGTCCAAAAGGCTCTCCCAACACTGCCCGAGGGAGTAAACATGACTATCTGGCAGGACAGCTCTTACTACTTGCAAGGTCGCCTTGAAATGATGATCCGTAACGCCCTCCAAGGGCTTCTTCTCGTATTCTTGGTTTTATCTTTGTTTCTGCGACCTTCACTTGCTGTATGGGTTGCCATAGGTCTCCCCATTTCATTCATGGGTGCATTTGCAACCATGGGGGTTATCGGCGCATCCATTAATTTAGTTTCTCTTTTTGCATTCATCGTAGTTTTGGGCATCCTTGTAGACGATGCCATAGTGGTCGGTGAATCGGTCTACACTTTGGGTTCAAAAGGCGCCTCCCCTCTCAAGGCTTCCATAGATGGAACCAACTTGGTCGCCATTCCCGTAACTTTTGCAATCCTAACAAGCATGGTTGCCTTTGTGCCCATGCTTTTTCTTCCCGGATGGTTGGGGAAGCTAATGCGGGATATCCCGCTGGTGGTCATCCCTGCACTTTTCTTCTCCCTCATCGAGTCCAAGTTCATTTTACCCTATCACCTCACTCTTTGCAGGTTTGACAAGAAGCCTGGCAACTGGCTTTCAAGATTGCAGGGACGAATCTCAACCGGTCTGGAAACCTTCATCATCAAACAATACCAGCCCTTCTTGGCCCTCTGCCTCAAGAACCGATACCTCACCCTATCGGCATTCCTCGGTATTCTTGCCGTTACCATTGGATTGATCGGAGGTGGACATGTTCCTTCGATTCGGGGAATTCCCCCAGTGCCCTCGGACTATATTTCCGTAAAGGTATACATGCAAGATGGAGTGCCCGCGGCATCGACTGAAAAATCGCTCGCTGAGATTGAAAATGCCCGAATCAAAGTCATCGAGTTTCTAAAATCCGAAGGCGAAGCCAACCCATTCAAACATACCATGATCACCATGGGGGCACAGCCTTTTTCAGGTGGACCCAAAAGCTCATCGAGCGTTGTATCAGGATCAAATATGGGGGAGATCAGCGTTGAATTGATAAAGTCGGAAGGAAGAAACAGAACGGCTCCTCAAATTTCCGCCCTCTGGAGGGAACGAATCGGTCCGCTACCCGGTATCAAGCAACTTTATTTTGGTGACGTCGCAGCAGGTGGAAGCAAAACGGCAATCGATATTGAGATTGCCGGAAAAGATCTCAACCGTATGTCTCTTGCTTCTCAGGCTCTCAAAGACAGGCTAAATACCTATCGAGGTCTTTTCGATATCTCGGATACTTACTCGGGTGGAAAGCGGGAAATTAAACTTCGCATTAAAAGTGAAGGTAGATCGCTGGGTCTCACGCAAGCGGACTTGGGTCGTCAAGTACGACAGGCTTATTATGGAGAGGAAATTCAAAGAATCCAGAGGGATCGGGACGAGATTAAGGTAATGCTTCGATACCCTCTTGCCGACCGAAAAACGCTTACTGCTCTTGATAATCTCCGAATTCGTACAGCAAAGGGTATCGAGGCGCCGTTGGAAGAAGTCGCATCGATTCAATTGGGACAAGGTTACCCGACGATCAAAAGAGCAAATCGGGCAAGAATAATAAACGTCCAGTCATCTGCGGATAAAGCGACAGCCGATATCCCCGGAATAGAAAGAGACTTGGACCTAAACTTCATTCCCGAACTCAGAGAGCGATTCCCCGAATTAAGATTTACCTTCGTTGGTGAAAGAAAAGAGCAAAATGAGTCCGATTCCGGCTTAGCTCAAGCTGGTGGAATTGCATTATTTGTTATATATGGACTACTTGCCATTCCCTTTAGGTCTTATTTACAGCCGTTTCTCATAATGTCGGTTATTCCTTTTGGCTTAATTGGTGCAGTTTTTGGGCATTATCTATTTGGAATGCCTCTAAGCCAACTCTCTCATTTCGGTTTGGTAGCTCTTACAGGTGTCGTAATAAACGACAGCCTGGTTATGGTTCATTACGTTAATCAGCGAGTAAAGACAGTTTCCGTAGCGGAGGCTGCAAAGCTTGCCGGGACAGCTCGATTCCGGGCTATTCTGCTAACCTCTCTAACAACTTTCGTAGGACTGCTTCCAATTCTCTTCGAACGAAGCCTGCAGGCTCAGTTTCTAAAACCTATGGCTATTGCAATTGGGTTTGGCGTCCTTTTTGCAACTTTCATTACCCTTCTTATGGTTCCCTGCCTTTATTTGGTTTTAAACGACCTCAAAAGTTTGGTTGGAATCTCAGCAGATGGCCAAAGAAACGATGGTAATGGCTAGAAGCCAAACTCTAAGGATCAGGATTTTTCTCCGCGGGCCAAGATTGTTTCGAAATAAGGTTCTTGCTCTTCCTTGGAAACAGTCTCGACCTTAACCTTACGAAAACCCGCCTCCTTAACCATTCGGTAAAGTTCATTCTCTGCAAAACCAAGCCATTTATCACCGTAAAGGTCACGGGCTTTTTCGAACTGATGTTTTTTCAAATCAAGAACGACAAGCTGCCCATCTTCCCTAAGTATCCTAAACGCCTCTGAAAGAGCAACTTCAGGTCGCTGGGCATGATGCAGGGACTGACTCATTAAAGCTAGATCAACGCTGCCCTTTGGCAAAGGAACCTTCTCGATATCACCATGCTTGTAAGTTAAATTAGCCAGGTTTTTGCTTTGAGCTAGTTCTTTTCCTATTCGAACCATACTTTTGGAACTGTCGATGCAATAAACCTTCTTCGCCTTCTCGGCAAGCAACTGAGAGATCATCCCCTCGCCCGCACCCAAATCAGCAATGGTGATTTTAGGAACAAGCTGAAATAGAAAATGGCCAATAGCATCCCATGATCGACCGGGGACGTAATTTTTTCCCAAACGCTCAGCAACTTCATCGAAATAAAGTTCGGTGGCTCGTCGTCGCCGATCAACGATCCGGGCCAAGGAGGATTGATCCGTTTCCCAAAAGCTCTCTTCAGATTGTTCAGTCAAGGCTACCCTAATCAACTCAAAACGTCGGGTAATTTCGGCGTTCAAAGTATAATAGGTTTTTTTTCCATCCTTTCTGTCGCTGACCATATCATGGCGACGGAGCAATCCTAAATGAGAAGAAATTCGGGACTGCCCCATCTCAAGAATCTCCTGAAGTTCTGCGACGGATAATTCCTCATGGGCAAGAAGCCTAAGCATACGCAAACGCGTGCTATCTGAAAGAACCTGTAGCGTTTCTGTAATTCTCATGATAACTAACCTCTAGAAAAGAAGAAAGTGAGGTACCGTTGCAAATACCTTTTTCACAATAGCAATCCTCGGAGAGGAGGAAAGCGGTCTTGGGGGCAGAGAATTATTGAGCGTCAACCCAACGCGACAAGGCCTCAACCTTCCAGCTTTGCACGTTTCCTTCGACGTCAGTTTCTACGATATTGCCGATTTTCTCCCCCAACAGCTTTTGGCCAAGTGGAGTGAGATAGGAAAGGACATTGTTATCGGGATCACTGTCCCAAGCACCCAATACGGTATACTTTTGAGTTTGACCATTCTCTTGATCGCTTAGGGTCACAATGGAACCAATGCCGATGAAATCTTCTGGCGCATCGGAAAAGTCAGTGGGTTTGGCTCGCATCACTTCGCCTTGTATTTCAGCTTGGCGAGCAAGAAGAAGCTTCTGTTCATCCTTCGCCATGTGGTATTCGGCATTCTCACGCAAGTCTCCGTGCTCACGGGCCGTTTCGATTGCAAGGGAGTTAGCCGGAATCTTGACTTTAGCCAAGTCATCCAAGTCAGCTAGTTTCTGGTCGTAACTGAATTGAGAGACAATAAGGGAATCATCCGTGACCAAAGTACTGGAATCAGAAGAAGAGGAATCGTCCTCGCCATCCAACATGGACTGTATTTCAGGGTATCTTTTTATGAAACGGGCAAGAAGTGATCGTTTGCTAAGATCCTCAAAGCCAGGATTCAACAATAGAGCTTGTGCTAGGTCTTTAGCGTTTTCGGCCGATCCTTTGCTCAAAATATCAGGCAAAAGTTCACGATCATCTGATAAAATCTCGGCCAAAGGAATCCTTCTGGTGGTAATATTTTGAAGGGATTCATAATCGATCGCTGAAAACACAGCTGTGAGAAGACGGGGTCCGATCAAAGATGAAAGAAGATCTTTAAATTTGGCCAACTCACGGAATTTAAGAACCCAAAGCAGAACAGGAGCCTTCAAGGTTTGTTCGTCCAACCAAGTCATGAGAGACTTCTTCAGAAGCTTTGCTTCTTCCTGATCTACAAGAAAATGGGCACATTCACCTGAGAATTTAAGAGACGTGTCGCGAAGCAGCGATACGATTATCTTCTTCCAGTCATCAGGATAAACTCGAGTAACCAAATCTAGGAAACGAGAATGAAACTTGGTAGGCATAAGATCAGCCAAGCCCGGCAAGTCATCTTCACATTCTTTCAAAATTGAGGCGGAAGTCGGTTCAAGTTTTTCGACGTCTTCCTCGACGTCCCGAGCGAGATTGTTTCTTACCCAAATACCGTAAAGCCTATCAGCTTGGCTTAAGTTGCGCGCTTCAAGAATTGCATTGGTCAATTCGTCTAGAACTTGAGGAAGATCAGCCTGTAAATCCTCTTTCTCCGTTGCCAAATCAAATAATTTTTCGGCTAAAGCTATTTTTTCCTTCGATCTTTTCTCATCGAAGAAATCCTGTAAAACTTCTTGTTCGGGTTTAACGGGTTCATCTCTCAGAACATAGGGTTCCGTCTTTTTGTTGGGAACGGCCACACGGGGGTCTTTAACCAAAAGCTTCTTGGTTGCAGTCCACCATTTCTTCGCCTTGGTTGATCCGAAAAGGTAGCCTAGGATTCTTTCAATTTCTCTCGTTGCTGCACAGCCATCTTCGCTGTTGGAAAGAATTTCAATAACCAAATTGACTGGTTCCTTCTTTGCCATTTTGTCAATCTCTTCAGAATTCGAACGATGCCTGCTGAGGATATGCTCATCTTCCAAAACCTCAAGTTTTCCTAGGCAAAAGACGGGATCCATGGGGTGGCTTTTGCGGTCGTCTTGCTCAAAGTCAACGAGGATCATTCCTTTCTCTGCATCGTAACCAGTTATTTTACCAAAGCCCCAGCTCTTATGAATGCAATAGGCCCCATCTTTCAGCGCTTGTAGGGCAGTACGTGAAGATTCGAGGGTTGGATCTTGTTCGATCAGTCGATCGATGATTTCAGCGTTCATTCAGGTGGTTTTGGCTAGTAATCAAATTAGGTCTGCTTAAGGCAATAAGGCTTATAACGGTAAGGAAACTCGAACTAAAAGCGAGCTAAAAGGATAGATCAGTTAGCAGTTTCTTCCGCTGCCTCAATGACAGGCTGAGAAACACCAAGCAGGAAGAAAAACGGAATCAATAGAAAAATCGAACCGATTAAATAAGCAAAGGAGGAGCCGAAGCTAAAGTAAAGAAGTCCGGCAAGCAAGGGACCGCAAGCTCTGGCAATTGCACCTGACGAACGAAATACTCCCAAGTGGAAGCCTTGCTCGTCCTCTTTCGAATGAAGAGAAGTCAACGCAGTCAAAGTAGGACTAATAAAGGCAACCCCAGTGGACATGAGAAATAATGCAAAGTAAAACCACCCTTCCCCAAGGTGGTGAATCACCGATATCATTGAAAAAGCCAAAATACCAATTAGGATTCCCGCTATCGCTAATCTTTTTTCTCCCAATGAACCGACAAACCTTCGGACAAAAAGACCTTGTGCCAAGATTAGGGTAAAACCGATCAACAGAAACATTTTTGCAATGTCGGAAGGCTGGTAGTTGAAACGCTCGACGGCAAGAAAGGTAAGCGTAAATTCCATTCCACTAAAGGAAATCATGTAGAAGAGATAAGTAAGGCAGGTTTTTTTGACTGCGCCGCTAGAAATCTTACCAAGTTCGAAAATCGCACCTTTTCGGGAAGAAGCCTTGGTTCTCTT
>MDTC01141626.1_pt1 | contig 10729 bp, 19 predicted proteins | sample 811181 | NCBI WGS metagenome assembly MDTC01 (sample SAMN05326644, study PRJNA326480) | marine metagenome | isolation source: seawater | place: Pacific Ocean: North | collected 2011 | reverse complement strand
ATGATGAAAATAATAAACTATTTTTTGAGCAATTAATTTTGAGTTGTACCTTAACAGCCTCTGACTTATATGATGTTGTAGAAAGAGATGATGCTTTAAAGAAAGCTACTGATTAAACTTTATTAAAAAACTACTTGACCCGTATCAATAAAAAGTCTAATCTAAACACATGGCATTACTATTTGTAGCGGCGGTTGTTTTCTACGGGATCTACAGAGTCTTCTTGGTAGGGACTATCTTCAAGCAAGACGAGGACGATGATGATTCTTTGATTTGGAAACTCTAAAAGACAAATACCTGTATATTCGCGGTAATAAAATCACTTGCATGAATGTATCTTTTACCGCAGTATTATGGGCGTATTTTAGGAGTTTGTTTGTATCTGAAAAGGATAATTAATAAACTACCTATTTGGATATATAAATAATATATTTATTATCTTTTTAGTTATTTGATATTTTAGAGGTAGACGACACCAGTACAAGATGGTCTTTGAGGTTTTCAGGTAAATGACACTCAACAAGGACGGCGATTCTAAACGGTTATTCCACTGTTTTTCCAAGGTAAATTACACTAAGGTAATTGATATTATAATAGATAGAGTATATAAGAATATAAATGAGTTTGATTAAATATAAATAAATATAAATATTTTTATGGGTGTGGGAGAAATATTTATTTAACAAATATACATATTTCTCTTTTCTTCTAATAAATAAAAGAAAAAAAAGAATATATTCATAATTACCAATAAATACTAATAAACTATATAAATATTAATAAATATTCAATAGGTTCTTAATTTCATTATATACAAACTATTAAAAATAGTCAATAAAAAAATGCGAGCGACTTTCGTCCAAATAATATAATATGAAATTTTTATATAATGTTTTTTGTTTTTTCTGGGGAATGGGCATCATTATTTATGAATGTATATTAAATAATATTAGAAAATTAGTTAAATAAGTCTCACCAGATACGAACCAAATTCGGCCAAATAAAGAACCCTTATTTACGAACGCGATTTTTCGAAATAAATGTATTGACTTAAAAACATAACTTCGGCATAATAAAAAGACGTTAAGGGGAACAGCCCCAATGATCTTTTAAATTTTAAATAATTTGAATCCTCGACGGAGGGTTCATCGGGATATGGCGTAATAAATCTTTGCAAGAGGGTTAGCGCACCGAAACAAGAGGCAGGAGACCATCAATCTCTGGGAGCCGAGTAGCAACGTGGCGACACAAAGCTATGATGTGAGTAGGGTACGAAGTATGTAGGGTCACTGAACTTGATCTGGCCCCGAAAGTAGTTGTAGGTATTCAAGAAGTCCTACTGTCCCACTAATTTACAAATGTCATTTTTCCAAATAAGGTAAACGACACCCATGTGCGGTATTTGAGGTATACGACACTGTAAGTATGAGTATGATTATTTTTAAATATTTTAACGATTTTTAACTATATTTAAATAAATATTAATAATTTTAAATAAATATTAATAATTTTAGGTAACGGCACAAACAAAGCTGGTAACCTTATTTACGAACAGGATTTTTCGAAATAAAGGTAAAGGACACCAAGCATAGGTAAACAACACTATATTATATGTAGGGACTGTAACACAAAATTCTTTGAATGGTATACGACACTAACATTTATAAATTAATTTATGAATGGTTTTTTTCTAAATAAAGGTAAACGACACTGACTCATGCAGTAAGCAGATTATATAAATATTTAATTAAATAAGGTAAACGACACCAAAAACAATGGTATTTGTGAATGATTTATTTTTAAATAAAGGTAAAGGACACCAATAAGGTATATTTTAGGTAAACGGCACTAATTCAATACAGGATTATTATTTTAGGTAAACGACACCTTATACGGGCATATATACTAATACTATTTAACCAAATATAGGGATTACAACACACTTGTGCTAATTAGGCTGTTTAGGTGACGCAACACAATCAAAATATAACAATATACTTTAAGGCACTACAACACTAATACAATTGCCAGTCAATTAAAGGACTATAACACAGGATTTGGATTTTGCCTTAACTTTAACCGATTTAAGGTACTACAACACAGCTAACGAAATACGATTCTATTTAAAGGGTTACAACACTAAATATATTGGAGTGACTGCAACACAAAAATAAGGATCTTTAACACAAGATCATAAAGGACTACAACACGCGACATCTCGACCACTCGACCGCGCCCGTAAGCCCATATAACAATACACTTTACGGTAAACGACACTTCGATTCCCTAAGCCCTAATTAATTATTAATATTTAAAAGGTAACGGCACAATATATGAATTGGGTTTTTTAAAAAATATACTTGACTCTAATTCAGTGTAATATTACTATGGAGGAGTCATGATGATTGAGAAAAAATCGGATTCTAATAAAAAAACACGAGCTCGCCGTAAGCGTACCCCTAAAAAGATACAGTTTACCGAGATAAGTGAAACTCAACGCGAAATGGCAAAGATCTATTCTGAGTCATGGGATGCGTTGTATTGTAAGCTAGCTCCTTGGAAACAAAAGGCGTTAGATAATAACAACGATAGCGGCGTAGCAAAAGAGTTCGCTCATCGAGTATCCAAACACGCGGAAAAGAAGATTTACGATCTATTGAACGCGAAATAACTTGACTTGGATCTATAAAAATACTAGTGTAACAAAAGCTTGAGCAATTCAAGCGTCGTTCATCTGGCATGTTCGCATGTCGCCCCCTTCTTCCGAAGGGGGCATTTTTTTTGTTGACTCTGAATAATAATTAATTAATAATCAAAACAATGAACGACACACCAGTAACCAAGCTAGAAGTATACGGACAAAAACTACTCATCTCCATCGTCAAGACAGACGAAGGTACTCATAAAGCTAAGGTAGCATATACCGAAGATACTCAAGATGAAATGATTCCATATATAAATAACTATCTTATATCGGAAGGATTTAAAGAACAATTTGATAAAATTATAGAATGTTTGGATAACGAAGACTATGAAATGGACGAAGTAAGAATGATCGCGAATAAATTAAAATAATTATTGACCTTTAATTATAAATTTTTTAAGATATAGAAATGAGAGGGAAAACAAAAGGTGCGACGAGCTTTGTGATGGTCTCTCTAGAGGATCTCAACGCGATACTAAGACCAAACGCCAACGTACAAGTTGGCCGTAAATTTGCGGAAGCATTGGGTCTTACTGGCGAGTCGATGCCAAGCAATCCAAAAACAATCAGAGAAGTAACAGACACTACCCCACCAGTAGAGGTAGAAACAGTAGACTTCGACAACTAAAATTATGCTAAGACAAGTAAAACCTAACGGGCAATATAAAGAACTAGAAGATAATATTGCTTATTTCGAAATGGCGCGAATAGCAATGTCTACTATTCCAGTTACTATAGCCGAGAAAATGGATCTGTCTGACGATGAGTTTGTTCGCCTACGACAACAACTACAAAAAGATATGGAAATGTAATATATGGAAAAAGATAAAAAATTCTTTGTAAGAGTAAGTAGAAGTATTGATGAAAAACCTTATTGGATATTAGTTACGGCGAAATCTCCATCATTAGCGATGACTTCGCCAAGAGTATCCAAACTTAAAGTATGGGAAGTTAAACCTTTCACCTTAACGGACTAAAACACCACCAAAAAAGCGTCGGCATATGAAGATTATAGAAATAACAAATGATGGTATATGGTTTGAAGATAGTTATGGTAGTGAATGTTATATGCCAAATGATGATGTTAAATTTATTAAAAAAGTAATTGACTCTGAATTATAATTTCGTTAGTATACTTAAATGATGAGCGAGTATTTCAAGAACGTTGTAAGTCAAGAGATTGCCAAGGGACAAGTTTCCTTTCACTTGGACAACTACAAAAAAACCAACATTCTACCAAGCATTCTTTTGACTGCTGGTAAGGGCGTGGGCAAAACTCACTTTGCCAAAGAGATTGCTCGCAATCTCACTCCTCTCGAAGCGGATCGTAAGCCCATGCACATCATCAACTGCTCTACGATCAAAAACGTGAAGAATTTCTTCAACGACATCGTGTTGAAGTATGTAATCAATCAAGAATGCACTTTGTTTTTCGACGAGTGTCACAACCTTCCCAAAGATGTTCAAGAGACTCTTCTCACGATTCTTGAGCCAAACGAGGATCACCTCAACGAGTGGATCTGGGAAGACGCTACGATTATTTTCGACTTCCGCTTGGTTTCTTTCATCTTTGCCACCACGGATGTTCAAAAGCTCAAAGATCCTTTGATTGATCGTTGCCGCCGCGTGTCTTTGGAGAACTACTCTCCTGAAGAGTTGGAACAAATCATTTTCATGAAATGTCCCGACATCGGTTTCGAAGACGGCGTTCTCGACTCGATCAAAAACGTCTTTCGTGGTAACGCTCGCAACGCGGTCACTATCGCTAACGATATCAATGCTTACTGCACTGCCAAGTCTGACAATTACTTTAGTAAGAAAGATTGGGACACCATTCAATTTCAAGTTGGGTATTTCCCTCTTGGATTGTTGGCCGAGGAAGTCAAAGCGTTGGAGACTTTGTACGACAAGACTAAACCTTGCACTCTCACCAATCTCGCCAGCAAGTTACAACAATCTCGCGAAGCCGTTCAAAAGAACATCGAGATGTTCCTACAATATCACGACTTGATGGAGATCGCAGTTGGTGGTCGTAAGATTACTCCTAAAGGCCGCGTATACGTCGATGATCTATCCAAGTGGAAGGCGGAGCGTAAGAACTACCTAATCTCTCAAGCTAAATGCTTAGAAGGTGAGATTGAGGCTATCGATGAAGTGATACGCCGCACAGAACAACGTCCTCCATTCTTAATTAATCAATAATGTTAACTACAGTATCAGATAAATATTTTAAAAAATATTATAAATTAGATATAGAATGCCTCACACGAGAAGAAGAATCCGAAAGCTGGGTAGGAGAAACTCGCGACGGTCTGTTTATCGAAGTCCGCTACGACTCGGATGGCCTACTCATAAGATCTGCGGAGACCCTCAACGATATGCTTCCCTGCAACGAAGGCAAAGTCAAATACGAACTAGTAGCAATAAATACCGAACAATTCCTATACAAGAAGCCCAATATACAAATAGGTATAAACGAAATAATCGATCATATGAAATGGAATATAGATGCAAATAATATATGGGACAAATAAAGCCTTGACTCCATCAAATAATAATCATATATATACAAATAAGTAAAGAGTAAATAAGAACCAAATACAAATAAATAAATAAGAAATAATCAATATGAAAAGGACTTATAAATTAGAAATTACAGTTGATTCTGACTCAAATATATCGAACGTAAGCAGGGTCGATGTTCGTACTCCGTTGGAACAAGCTCAAGGTCGAATCGATGGTATTTCCGAAGTTATGCCAAAGGAAGGGTGGAGACCAGTAGACAAGCGAGAATTTACTAGTCGAGTTCTAAATAACGTGGACAAATTCATTTCCCGCTAGTCCTCCTGTAACTGCCTAGCAGAATAGAGTCGTGGGAGAGCCACGAACAAGGGCGTCTATATCCGTCCTCTATTTAACACTGCTAGGTTGTTTCTTTCAAAAGTGCAAGGTGGCACAAAATTTGCAGCCGCTGCCGTGCCACCTTCTTGTCAAGCTTAAATTTCTTTTTTTCTTGGGTGATTTTTTTTTAAAAAAAGCTTGTACAGAAACCATAGTTCCATTAGTATAGAGACACAGGTTAGGACAACATTAACAACTGAACAAAAGGAACCTATTATGTCTCGTAAACTCAATCAATCCAACGACTACAACTACGAAGTACAAACCGTGCGTCTCGCTAATCCTCTCACTGGCCGTATGTCTGGCCGCTACGCTGCTGTTCGCCGTGATACTGGCGAAGAGATTGGTTATTTCAGCAAGTACTACAAGCCAATTCAAAATGCTGATTTCTTCGGCAAGGCTGAAGAGGCTTTGGATCGTCGCGGTCTTTTAGATGCTGCTGAGAAAAAGGTGTTCGTTACTGATGGCGGCTCTAAAGCTCGTGTCATTTACGATTTCAAACGTGATACAAACAAGCTCGTAGTTCCTGAAGTGGGCGACGAGATGGGTATGCGCTTGATCGCTCAAAACTCTTTTGACGGTTCCTTGAAAATTTCTTGGGCCTTGGGCTTTTTGCGTCTCGCTTGCACCAATGGCATGACTACTCTCGAACGCGAGATGGATATGTCCGCTCGTCACAATCAAAAATTGGATTTAAGCACTCTAATGGCTGATGCGGCATTGGATAAGGCGTTGAATCGTTTTGACGATGCGTTGGACGTTTACACTCGCATTGCCAAAGTCAAAGTCTCTCAAGAAGAGGGCTTGACTGTTCTAAACAATCTCACCAAAAAGAACGTCTTGAGCGAGTCTATTCGCAAGGGCATTGCTGAGATTTTCAACAATCCTCGCCGCGATGAGGACGGAAAGGCTGGCGAACTCCGCAACCTTTATCAACTCTATAATGCGGGGACTGAGTTTCTCACCTCTGCTCACATTACTGATAGCAAAGGTAACGAACTCGGCACTTACGAATCGCGCCGTTTTGAACGCGCTCACTCGACCTCTCAAAAGTTGCTAAAGGCTTTTGACTTGGCCGCTGGCAATGAAACTCGTTTGAAGGGTCTCGTGACTCCTGCTAAAAATGAGACTATCGTCACGACTGCGTAAGGGTGACGCCTAACCAACAAACCCCGCCCAAGGGCGGGGTTTTTTATTTGCTCAATCGAAAAAAAAATCCTTGACAAAGTGGCAGAAAAACGGCTGCACGATTCGTGCCACCTTGCACCGTTTATTTTTTTAAAATTTTTCTTGCAACGGATGATTGTTTTTGATAGGCTTTGCTCCATGAAAAAGAAACAACCTAAAGCACGAGTGAATCCAGAGGGATTCATGGGTTCCGCGTCTCGCGTGGAAAAGCCAAAAAAGGGCAAGGGATCTTTTACTCGCCAAAAAAAACATAAAAAAGACATTGACTCCAACGACTAATTCAAGCTAAGATACGCGCATATGAAAATTCTCGGTATAGACAACAACGCAAAAACGGTCAAGGGCCGCAAAAAACAATACTCCACCGCGATCATTTACCTTGCACCAAGCAACGCAAGCGGCGTAACGAATACTTGCAAAAGCGCAAGCAAGGGTTGTCGCAAGGCTTGTTTATTTACTGCGGGGCGTGGGCGCATGAATCCAATTCAAGAGGCGCGAATCAACAAAACAAAATTCCTTGTTAATGATCAAGAAACATTCTTGCGTCAACTCTGGAAAGAGACTGCCAATCATATCAAGTTATCAAACAAAAAAGATTTGATACCGTGTGAACGTCTCAACGGCACAAGTGATTTGCCTTGGGAAGATTACAAGCTCGACGGTGTGAACATATTCGATGCGTTTCCCGATTTACAATTTTACGATTACACAAAACATTTGAGCAGGGCCGCAGCCTTTGCCAATGGTAAGCTACCCAAAAACTATCACCTTACATTCTCACGCAGCGAAAACACGAGCGATGCTACGGTTCGCGATCTTCTAAAACGTGGCGTAAATGTTGCGGTGGTATATTGGAAAAATTTACCCGAAACGGATTTCGGCGGATTCGATGTTATAAACGGAGACGAAACCGACTTGCGTTTTGCAGATCCGATGGGTAAGATCGTTGGCTTGAAGTACAAACCAACAGTAGCAGAAAACGCGGAAGAGCTTGACTTTATCCGCAAGACAAAAACCATAGCAATGGAGATGGCTGCATGAGTCCACTACTAGTTATTGCGTTCATAGTAATAGTCGTTATTATCGAAATCCTAACACCTAAAGAAAAATGAAACTAACATACCAAAACACAGGAATCAATGTTGCCGTAGGCATCGAGGGAAGCAAATCAGAAATCGAAGGACAATATTTTTCCTTCTTAAATCATGGCGCGATTGGCCCAACTGCAAAGCTTGAGTGGTTGAACTCTGGCATGGCGTTTATTTGGACCACCGATGAGAAGTTGAAAAAGTATTTTAAAAACTCAAGCTATCATATTGTCATGAATGAACTTGGCGAAGACTTCGTTGGCTCTGCAACTTCTGGTCCCATCGTATCAAAACGCATCAAATCATTAGCAGAATCGCGCTTCAATGAATTGATAAAAAATAGGGATGTTATTGTCCGATATAAAAAGAGCGGCGATTTCTACGAGGTCGGGACAATGAACGCGGAAAACTTATCAGACACAGACGCTTAATCAACGCCCCGCTTCGGCGGGGCGTTTTTTATTTGACAAGGTGGCACGGGGGCGGCTGCAAAACCCATGCCACCTTGCACCAGAATATTTATCAAAAAAAAATCGTTTTAGGCTTGCGCTTATAACTCAGTTTGCTATAATTGCTCGCATGAAAGGACAAGTTCAAGTTTACAGAAACCTTCACAAGACTCTTGAAGACGGTACGAAAGTTTATAGCGTCAAGAATGACAAGGGTATTGTTGAGGATCACGTTACCGAGATTGCAATCTCCCGACCTATTTTTCGAGTGGGTCCAAAAGGAAATCAACGAGTACGCGAAGAAGGTCGCAAGAACGTTCACGCTTATATTCAAGGCAAGAAAATGAGGGAGACTCTTATCGATGATCCTACAACTGGTATTCATCCAGAGGAGTGGGTGAAAATCACTTACGATCCTTATCAACACAAGAGCTTTGTTTTGGTGAGAGACGATTTAACAGAAGAAGGTGAATCAAAAGCGGTTAGCGAAGCGTGGTTTGTTGAGATTCGCAGGAGCGGTGTCTGGGCCTTCTTACCCATGTTGAAAGAATCAGGAAAGACCGTGACCGTAGAAGTTGAAGACCGTCACGCTTGGTTGTAAAAAAAGTTAAAAAAGTGTTGACCTTAATCCATAAAAAGAATACCATATAAAGAACATGAAGAACGACGAACTAACATTAAATGATATGCGACGTGGCTCGCTTTACCGCAACATGGCCAAAGGTCGTACCGAACGATACATCGGAAGCGTATCACACATTCGCCCTGTGATGGATTATCACAAGGAAGAACAAGAAGCTGCAATGCTTCGCGACATTCGCATCGCCAACGATGACGAGGTTAACGAGTACGTCAAAGAGACAAATGCTCGTTTTGCTGGTAAACCTAGCATCAATCGTGTAAGCTAAACAAGCTTTCACTGTTACAGGTGAAGTACATTAAACGCCCGTAGGAGGTAGCGGCCTGTAACTTTTAATTTTTGATAGTCAGAAAAAAATGCCCGTAGCCAAGCAACGCGGGAGACGCGCCTCACTGGTAAGCTCAAAGAGCGGATGATCCTTTGAGGTAGGAATAAACCTAGAAAAGAAACGTGAGTTCGCTTGGCACTTGACTATCAAACAGCTTGTCCTACTCAGCCTTGGGATAAAACTCAAGACAGAGGGTTCGCAACCTTCATAAAGCTGGGTGCAGTCATGTGGCACAAGGTAGGACGCTCGCGAGTAGTGTTAGAATTAACATGAAACCGAGCTATAAATTTACTGGGAGACAGAGCACAGTCTAGGCAAGCCTAACGTAGCGAACAGGGTACGCGATCCTTGTTAGGGACGAGGAAGCACCAGTAAAAAAATTTCTCGCAATAACGCGGGAATGTAAACAAAAACCCCTAGTATAAAACCGTGAAGCATCGGACTAGGAAAAGAAAGGTCTGTGTGGGGACCACAGAAAAAAAAACTCCCCAAAACTTTCCTAAAGGTGGCACAGAAGCCGCTGCAAAATCCATGCCACCTTGCACCAATCTTTTTTTAATTAAGTTCTTTACACGCATCTATATTTTTGCAATTATATGGTCATGCGTTACGACGAACTAGTAGAAAACAGAATCGAAGAACTTTCCGAAATTGCAAAAGACCGTTGGGACTGGCAAGGCGAAACACCCAAGTTCACTTACGATTTAAGAGGCAAAGTCGGAGGAAGGGCTTTCATAAATCAAAACAGAATCGCCATCAACAAACAAGCCATTGAAAAGTATACTGATGAATATATAAAACAAACCATCGGACACGAGTTCGCTCATATAGTTCAATATAATACTTTTTCTTATAATATAAAACCTCACGGTCAAGAGTGGGCGGCGATCATGAGAAGTTTTGGATTGCCAGCGAAACGCTGTCATTCCTATGAGTTGAAGTCCGCCCGTAAAGAGTACCAATATTCTTGCTCTAAATGTGGGGCCATCTACAACTTTGGATGTAAAAGACACTATAGAGCACAACACGGTGCGGTTTATACTCACGTTGGATGCGGCGGATGGTTTAGATACGACAACATAATAAAAAAATGAAAAGAATTTTGTTGACTTATTTAAGAAATTTAATTAAGGTTAAAGAAGATGAGCGCGATGGAACAAATCAAATTACACTCACAAGCGATTTACATTCAATTCAAAGCGAGTCGCTTGGAAAGGATTGGCTTTCACATGAAAGGGATTTTTCGAGCATTATTTCATTGACTCTTAATTAAAAAACATATAGCATAGCAACAAGATGAACGTTTACAAAGTAAAAATCAGCGACGGGCAAACCGAATGGTGGGAAAACTTCAAAGCAAAAAACGAAGATCACCTTTTCGACATTATTGATGCAGAGGGTTGGGATGTGGTGGGTTACCACCTTAACCCT
>MDTC01070306.1_pt1 | contig 10729 bp, 5 predicted proteins | sample 811181 | NCBI WGS metagenome assembly MDTC01 (sample SAMN05326644, study PRJNA326480) | marine metagenome | isolation source: seawater | place: Pacific Ocean: North | collected 2011 | reverse complement strand
TTTATTTGAGCATTGCTTAATGTTCTACCAAAACCAACAGTCCATTTTTTACCTAACTCATCATAATAAGGTTCAAGATGTGGATTACCTGATTGTTTTACTGATTCATATTTACGAATTATTTTAGATGCTTGAGGATATAAATCAGAAAGTCTTTCTGCCATTATTGTTTCTCCATCCATCTATCTAGTTTTTCTTCTAGCTTATCAAATCTTGCTAGTAGTTTATTTATTTCATTAAACACTTCTTTACGTGTAGAATAATTAGTAGCCATAAACTCTCTAGTCTTTGCATCAGACAATGCATGATCTTTTAAATCTTCACGTAGTTTATTTATATCATTATTAATACTACGTATCCACCATAGGAATGCACCCACAGCAAGTGTAAGCACAGCATTCCATAACATTATATCTTGCATTGTAATCTCCTAGTCTATTTCTGATCCATAAAAATCAGAGTAAAGTTGCATTAGTTTTTCATAGTCTATTGGAGATTTAGTTTCTAATTCTGATAGTGCTATATCATCATCAGTTAAAGCATCAGGTATAAATATATTATTTTCTACCATCATTAAAGCTTCGAAGTCTTGATCAGATAAAAGACCTTCTTTAGTTAATGCTTTATACATATCTCCTTCATCCATACCTAATCTTCTATATGATCTAAGTACAGTTTTTAATCTTTGTGCATGTTCATACTTTTTTAATTGTGATTCTTTATAAGCTTCTACAACAGCATTAGGATCAGTATTTGTATAATCTTTTATTACATTTTTAAATCTACGTTTAGACTTCTTCATATCACCTAAAGGTTTAGATGTATTAAACTTAAATCCTTCTGATAGATTAGCTGTTTGTCTACGTAATCCAAAGAGTGCTAAGTTATCTACCTCGCCTTTAGCTATGCTAAATCCATATTGATTCTTAGCTTGACCTTCTCCAAACTTCTGCTCTGATTTATCAGCCATTAATCTTTTATTTATGTAGTCTAAAGTTCCTGGAGTAAATGTATCTTTTAAAACTCTTCCTATTTTATTAATAGTAGGTTCATCTGCAGTAGCTCCTCTACCTGTATAAGCATCTAGTGCTGATTGAATTGCCATAGATGGATCAGTAAAAGGAGATAACATATCTCTTACAGCTTTATACTGCATGTCTTGAATAGTTTGTTCATTATAATCTTCGTTGTTTACTAAAGAAGCTGCTATCATTTTAGCAGGATTTTTAATATAAGCATAAGGATCTAAAGGTCCTAAGTTTAAATAGCTTACAGTAATATCTCCTTTACTATTTCTTTTTAAAGGTCCTGTAAATATTTTGTTTGTACCTTTTTCCCATTCAGGTAATACATTATTAAATGCTTCTTCTTCTTCATCTGAAATACCAAATATTTGTTTAGATTGTTCTACCATAGCATCACCTGCTACACCTGCTGCAGTCATACCTGCTAATCTTTTATATCCCATAGCACGTATAGCACCTTCATTTATATTAGTAACTCCTTGTGCTCTCATCTCTCTTGCTGTTGTACCACTAATATCTTTCCAAGCATACTTAGCTAAGTTCATACTATTACGTATTATCTCTGCAGGAAAAGCAACAAAGTTACCTAGAGGTAAAGCACGTAAAGATTTGATTGCTTTAGGAACAAGATTATAATTAGGCATCATGTCTCTTGTACGTTGAGCAGTAAACTTTTCTAAAGCATCTTCAGTCATATCAGGAAAAGCTTTACGATAAGAAGACATTAAGTTTTCAAAGTTAGCTATCTTAAATAAATTATCTTCTGCTTCATAAGCTTGTATTGTTTTCTCTGCTATCTTTTTACCACCTCTACCTATTTTAGTTTTATTAACAATACCTTCTACAAAACCTTCATGTCCTTTTTTAAATGCATCACCTGCAGCAGCTCTTAAAGAAGCAGCATTAATAGAACTATCTATAACACCAAGCTCTTGATAACGTGCAAATCTTTCTAAGTCTTGAGTAGAAGTAAGACTGGTAAATCTTTTCATACTCTTTCCAAATCCTTTTGCTATATAACGAGGATTAACTGTACCATTAGCTAACATAATAAAAAGATTGCCCATAACATTTCTACCATGTGTAGGTATAGAGAATACAGTCTTCATACCTTGAGACGTAGCTTTAACTTTCATCCAATGTCTCATTACAGCATTCTCTCCTAATGCTACTTCCATACCATCATCAATAGCTTTCTTCCAAGAAGGATCAATAAACAACCCTTGTAAAGGATTCTTTACTCCACCACTAGCACCACCTAAAGCTTTCTGTGCTGATTGAGCAAACATATCTGTACCTACTGCTTCATCAGGAAGAGCTTTAATCATATCAGATTTAGGAATAACACCTCTTACAGCTTTCTTTTTTAGTATTGCCATATCACTTATATCTTCTAAAAACTTATATTCAGATATAACATTAGACATTTTAACAAAAGTATTAGCATAGTTTCTCATAGGGTCTTTTACTTCTCCCCATAATGCTCTAATTTCTTGAGGAACTTCTTTTCTATTTTTTAATATCTTACTTGTACGACCACTTAATCCTTTTATAAAAGAATTATATTCTGGTCTTGTAACACCTTCAAGATAATAATTCATAATCTTATCTATGTCTTCGTCTGCTATAGGATTATTATTTTTATCTTTTAATCCTTTAAAATAATCTCTAGTGTTTCTAATGTCATTAGCCATTTTAGATTTATCACCATCTAACTTACCTTCTCTATATAAATCAAATTTCTTTCTAAGTTTTTTAGCATAAGAAGGATCATCAAATATTTGATATGTTCTATTAATATACATATTTAAATTATTATCTATAGATGTTTTTAAAGAAGGAAGTATAACTTCTTTTATCTTACCTTCTCTAATATTAACATCATTAAGATTACGATTTAATTTTCTTAATATTGTCTCATCTACATTAGTTCTTTTAGCTATATCTGCAACTGTTTCAGTAATTTTTATTGGAGCTGATTTACCTAGAGCTATATTATCTCTAATATATTCAGACATCTTATCTATTTCACCACGCATCTTACGTATATTAGCTGCAGTTTCTGGAGCAAATCTTGCTATACTAGCTAATACATCATCATTACCTGTTAGTGCATCATTAATACCTGCCATAGTTTCGTCTGTCCTAGCTTTTCTAGGTATTTCTTTATTAATAGATTTACGTAATGCTTTTTCTAATTTAGTTGCACGAGTTACTGCAGCTTTAGGAGCACCTGCTCTAAAAGATAATCTATTAGCTCCATCTTGATCTAAACCCATTCGAGAACTAAACCATTCTTTTCTGGTTTTATTAGCTGACTTAGCTAAATCTTTAACAGCAGTAGGTATAATATATTCATCAGCTAAACCAGCAAGTTTTTTTGCTAATGTTTTAACAGGAAGTTTACCTAATCCTTTTAATGTTACAAGAACTGCACCTCCTAATGCACCTTCAACAGCTAAGTTAGATAAAAAAGATTTTAAGTATTGAGCTGAATTTGTATCATCAGGATTTACTTTTATTTTTTCTATTATCTGACCTACTGTTCCTATAGGTTTACCACCTTCATCAGGAACTGTATAGTCTGCAAGTTGATTTAATAAGTTTCTTTCAGGTTCTTCAACAAGTGTAGTACCTGCTGCCCAACCTGCAGTAATCTTTCCAAATGTACCTACCTTACCTGCTTTATTAGCAACACCTAAAAGTTTAGATCCTACGTTAAGAGCTTTAATAGCTCCTGTAGCAGGTACAAGATAAGAAGCAATTTCAGTTGCTCCTTCTTCTATAGGTCCAGCTTGTGTAGGAAAGAATAATTCTTGACGTGTACGTTCTACAGATTCAGGTATATATTTTTCAGCAAGGTCTCTTGCTTTTTGTGTAGTTTCAGGTGCAAAAGTTTCTCCTACTCTTTCAATACCTTCACCTACTTTACCTAAAGCACCTCCAACTATACGACCTGGTATAGATCCAGGAGTAATTTGTTTACCTTGTTTTTGTAATGTAAAGTATTCTGATTGGGCATCTATAAAATCATTTACATTTAAACCTTTACTTAGAATGAATTTTTTCTTTTCATCATTCGTTGCTAATTGTCCTTGATCTGTAAGACCTTTAAGTTCTTTTTGAACATCAGAAAATATACTACTATATGGAGAAAGCTCACCCATTAGTTATTCATCTTCTTTATTTATTTTCGAAGTTTCAATTTCTTCTTCGTTTCCTTCAGGAGGACCTAATACTTTCTTAGCTGTATACTTAGCAATAAGAGCATTCATTTCTTTATCTACATTAACTAATTCTCCAGCATTAACAAAGGCAGCATAAGAACCAAGTGTATGCATTCTTCCTATTGCTGAAGTTTTTAATGATTGTATTTCAGATTGTAAATTTGAATTTACTATCTTACCTTTTACAACAAGAGATTTACCATCTGCATCTGTAAGACCTGACATTGCTCCTAAATCGTTAGTAAAGCCATCAAGATGTGATTCAATTGCCTTCATATATTCTGCTTTTATTTCTTCAGGAATATTTAATGCAGCCATTTGTGCTTCTTTATATTTCTCTTCTAAATCTAAAGTTCTTTCTGTATTTTTATCTATACTTCTTTGTAGTCTACGTTTTTCTTTACGTTCTGCAGCACTTAGTACTATACCCAATTCTTCTTTTCTTAGTAAAGTTTCTAAGTCTGATGATTTATCTTCAATAGCTTCTTTACGTTCTCTTATCTTATCGTTAGTTGCTGCCATATCATTTAAAGATTCTTCAGATACTTGTAATCCTGCATCTACAAGACCTAGGAATCCTTCTTTACGTGGACTAACTGTACCTATACGTGTGAAGAACTTAGCTAAATTCATAAACTGTTCTTGCTTTCTTTCATCTTCAAGACCTTTACCACGTTCAGCTAACTTATCTTGTTTATCAGTAATAGTATCTAAGTATGCTTGTTCTTTGTCACTTATGTTTTTATCTAGTCTAGCATCTCCCATTACTTGAGCTTCACCTGCAAGGTCTCTTTCTATTGGTTTAGGCATTCCAGGTTTAGTCAATATAGATGGTTGTGTTAAAGAAGCTATACCTTCAGGTACTTCTGGTCCTTTTTGAACTACAGCTTCTACTCCAGCATTTATATCTAAAGTTTTTTCTTCAGGACTTCTATTATCTAATTTAAGTTCACTATATCTTAGTCCTGGTGGTGCTTTTGGCTTACCAATTTTCCTAGAAGGATCAGGATAACTGGTAGGATTAAAAGCAAGTTCTGGTGATTGATTTCTACTAGCATCTAAACCCATAGAATCCATTACAGCTTTATTTTTTTCAGCATTTTCTTTTCTTATTGCTTTTTCTAATGCTTTTGCATTTTTTATTTCGTCTACTTCTTCTTTACTAGATCCTGATAATTTAAAAAGATCTTTTAAATAATCACCTGCTCCAGCATAAACAACAGGAAGACTATTTAATCCTCCACCTCCTTCAGCATATACCATACCACCTTCTTTTAACTTAGGTGTCTTACCTGAAAACATACCATAAACATTTGCTAATGTACCTATTCCACCTAGCAATGTTTGTGCTGTAGATGGTGCAGGAGCTTTTGGTTCAAAAAATTCTGTTTTACCTAAAGGTGCACCTGTAACAATAGATTGATATTTAGCCATAGTATTATAAGGTTCATCACGTTCTAATTGATATTGTCTAAAGGCTTCATCTAATGCAGTCTGTGATTGTTTTTGTTGTTCTTCACCCACAGTTTGTAATGCACCAAACTCACCAAGCTGTGCTTTAAATTGATTAGGAGCCATAGTAGCAAGTTGTGCACCTGCTTGTCCTTGTGCTGTACGATCTGCTTGAAATCTACTTACTGCATCTTGATAAGCTGATTGTGATCCTTTAGCTTGTATATCACCAAGTAATCTTTGTTGTGTATCTGCAGCCATACCTTCTAGTATAGCTTGTCTACTACCACCAAAACCTCCTGTTGCTGCAGCTTGTGCAGCTAGTGCTGGTTGTACTTGTGACTCATATTGTTTAGTAGCTTCTCTTTTTTCTATGTCAGTAACTGCTTGTTGATAAGGAGACATGTAAGTTGTCATCTGATCTTGTGTCATAGGAGTTGCAGCACTACGTGTCATATCCATAGCTTCTTGAAATACTGGAGCTTGTGATCCTACAAGTCCTTTTAATCCTGTAAAAGCTTGTTGTTGTTCAGGTGTAAAGTCTGCCATAGTAGGACCACTATAAGGTTTAAAACCTTCAGCAGTTCTTTCATTATAAAGTGCTTGAGCTTTACCCATTATATCTTTATAATAAGGTGCTAATTCTTTTGGTATGCTTGTACCTACTTGAATAGGACCTGGTGCTTGTTGTGTTGGTGCTCCTGATTGAAACAATGATGATAAAAAACTCATCTCTTTATACCCTTTCTATCATGGGTTCTAATGCACTTAACCCACTTATTTCGTTTGGCTGTTTAGTATTACCATAAGCTTTCTTACGTACATGCTTAACAACATTATCCATTACTTTAGCACCTGCATCTGCATTACCATTACCAAGTGCTGCCATAGTATAACTATCTACTACATACTCTGAAGGTGATACAGCTAGTGTACCTACTTGACTACCCTGTCCTTTTTCTACTATAGGCATATAAACATTATCTTCCATACCATGTCCATCACCAGGAACCATGCCACTAAATTCACCACCATGCTTTAAACTTATTAAACCACCTTGCTTAGATTCTTTAGGAGCATAATCTGTACGTGCTACTAAGTTAGTACGTTTTTGTTTACCTAATGCTCTATCTAATATATCTTGAACAGTTAAGTTTCTTGGCATTACTACACCAGTAGAATCTCTTATAACTGTTTGACCATCAAAGCCAGTATCAACTGTATACCCTGCATCTGTTAGTTGTTGATTCTTAGCAGCAGCTTCTGCAGCATATTGAGCTTCCCAGTCTGGAGTATTTAAATCCATAGCTGCAATTTTAGCTATACCTGTTGGGTTAGCATAATCTGTTTTAATTTCATTAAATATTCTATTTATATTTGATGGTGTCTGATCTTTAAATATACTTACTTTGTCTGGTCTAACAACTGTTTGATTACCATAAGGATCTCCAACACTAGGTACAGAACCAGCACCATCAGGACCTGCTATTGCATTTGGTAAACCTTCATTACTATATTGAGAACCAGTAAATTCAGAACCTGCTGGTGCAGGAGGATCTATAGCACCCATTTCCATAACACGTGGATCTGCACCTTCTGGTAATGCATTTTGATAAGGATTAAATTCTGAAGCATTTGCAAATGATTGACCACCTACATTTACATTTTGTCCTATTCTAGGAACCATAGGATTACCTATATTAGGATTAGCTAACTGTAATGGTGGTCTACCTTGTGCTAAAGAACTACTAATATCTCCCATACTAGGAGTAAACTGCGAACCTACTGGAGGACCAAAAGTTGGAGTACTACCATACATAGCTTGACCTGTACCACTTAATCCTGGACCACTTAATGCTGCACCTAATGTTGAAGTACCTGCACTAGGTGCCACTCCAGCAGTACTACCATACATAGCTCCACCTGCTTTACTTAATCCAGCACCTGCTGTACTACCTGCAGCTCCACCTGCTCCACCTGATGCTGCACCACCAAATCCAGAAGCTGCACCACCTAAGTAAGCTCCACCACCTGCAAATAAACCTGACATTAAACCAGCTTTTAAAGCATCACCAGGTTTAGCACCTGCTATCATGTTACCTGCAAAAGAACCAAGAGCTGTTGATGCTCCTATTCCTAAAGCTGTTGTTGCTCCAAAAGCATAAGGTGCAGCTATCGCTAATGCAATAGGTGCAATTTTTCTTAACATTTTTCCTAAATTAAAAGCTTCAGGTAATCCTGTTACTGGATTATATGTTATTTTTCCTAATGATGATAGTCCTTCTAACTCTTCAGGATTCATATGGACTAATATGTTATCTCCATATCTACCAAAACTTGCTAGACCTTGTGCTGCTTGTGAAGGATCTACTTGTCCTCCTCCTGCTTTTTGTTGTACTGGATTACCAAACTTATCTACAAGACGACCACTAAAATCTCTTTTATATCCTTTTGCTCTTGCTAATTGATTATCAATATTAGATTGTGTAGTCATACCCTTACCTGTAAAGTTACCACCAGCAGATGCAAAGTCACCTTGGTTCTTAGGCATAAAGTCTGCATCCATATAAGGTTTAGCACCTTCTCCATAATAATTATAATTAGATAATAGTCCAGGATCTGTACGTGCAAATTTATCACCATACATAAATCTATCAGCACCTTCATTTAAAGCTAATTGATTTGCTGTAATATAATCTAAACCACCTAAATCATATCCTTGTCCATATGTTTGTATAGTTTTTGGAACATACGCACCTTGTGGTATTTTTTCTGATCCTGGAATTGGATTACCTGAACTATCAAATCTTGTTGGTATTCTAAGTGTTGATTGTGGTGCTTGATAACCAAGTATAGTTTCAGGTGCATCACTAGGTCTATCTAAAGACATACCAATATCTTTAAATTCACTTGCATTATATATACCTTGTCTTTGTTGAACACTAGGTAAGTCTGCTAAAGCACCACTAGCTATTCCAGGTACTCCTGATGAACTTGAATAATCTACACCACTAGCTAATGTACCTGGAGCATCTAAACTATTAGTTGTTACTCCTGCTGTAGCTGTACCTCCTGTACTTGGTGTAAAGTTATATCCTTCTAACACACCTCCATATGTAGCTCTATTCAATGCACCTTCTTGACTATTATTAAATACTTGTGTACCATCATCTAATATATCTACTAAACCACCTGTACCTATTTCACCACCATAAGCTCTATTTATAACTGGACCACCATGTTTACTAGCAAAATAACCACCATAACCACTATTAGATTTTCTTACATCTGGAGCATCAGCATAAACACCACTACCTAGATACGTTGGATAATAGCTTTTTGTTCTAGGAACATTAAATACACTTCGTCCCATAGTTAAAGTATTTGCATAATCTATTAATGATTCAGGTATTTTATTACTTAAAAAAGGTTTTGGATCTCCTTGATAACCAGGCAATAATCCTGGATCTGTTTTTGCTAATTTATTACCATACATAAATGTTGGAGAACCTGCTTCTTTAGCTGCTTGATTAGCTTCATAATAACTATTATACTGTCCAGATATATCTTTATCAAAACCTGCTATTGGAAGATAAGCTGGTTCTTTATAATCTTGTATATCTACTTGACCAAGAGCTCCTGAATCATTAGGCATATAAGTATAAGTACCACTACCTATATAACGCTTTACAGGTGCTTTAGCTGGTGTACTTATTATATCATTAGTAGAACTTAAAGGAGCTGCTATACCACTAGCTAATGTACCTGGAGCATCTAAACTATTAGTTGTAACTGGTGTAGCTGTAACTGGTGTAGCTGTAGCTGTGCCACCTGTACTAGGAGTATAATTAAATCCCTCTAATATACCACCATGTGTAGCTCTATTTAATGCACCTTCTTGACTATTATCAAATATTTGTGTACCATCTTCAGCTACACCTACTAAACCACCAGTACCTATTTCACCACCATAAGCTCTATTCATCATAGGAACTTGAGGTTGCATTTGTGGAGTTGGAACTGTAACTTGTGGCATACCACTTAAACCTTGTGATGAAGGTAGTGCTTGTTCTATATATTGTAAAGCTCTTAATCTATCTAAACCATCAGGACTTTGTATTGAATCCTGAAAGTTATTTAATTGCTCTATTCTACCTGGTGGTTGCATCATGGTTTATTTCCTCTGATATTCATATAATTTGATTGTGGTTTTGTATTATCAGCTATAAAGTTACTATTACTATTATACACTATTTTTGAAGAGTCTGCTATAGGTTTTACAATTTCTTGTGAATTATACATGTTAGGTGGTATAATTTGTCCTGTATTAATATTACCTACATAAGTACTTTCATTAAGAAACTTAAAAAATTCATTCTGTTTCAATTTAAATTTTCCCATGCTTGTGTGGCTGTTGTACTAACATACCCTTTAAATTTACCTGCAGATGCTGCATAAGCTATATCACCTTTACGTGGTCTACCTATATCAGTTATAGTTACAACTGTATATATTTTTGTAGAAGGTGTACTATCTACTTGTGCATCTCTTGTATCTAATTGATTTACTAATGCTGCACCCCATTGTGATATTTCTCTATGTACTCTATCAGCTTCAGGACTACCTTTAAAAGCATCATATGTTTTAGGTACTGCTGGATAACGTGCCATTATCTTCTACCATCTGGTTGTATGGCTAATCTAATAGAACCCCATTTCCAGCTAGTACCTGCTGCATTGCAAGATACTCTCACTCTCCCTTGTCTTCCTCTTGCTCTCATATCTATTTTAGCTGTTGAATTAGTTACTGTATGTGGTGGATTAGGTTTTTCTCTTGATGTACTACTTTCAGGAAAGTCTTTTGTTTTAATTGAGAAAGTTAAATTACCATCACTTAAATTAAAATCAGGAATAACTCTATTTAAAAACATTACTTCATTACCAGAATCTATATCAAAGTCTGCTGACTCTATGAAAGAAGACATAGCTACTCCATCTGCTGTGTATAAACCTTGTACTTCATTAT
>MDTC01145868.1_pt1 | contig 10730 bp, 9 predicted proteins | sample 811181 | NCBI WGS metagenome assembly MDTC01 (sample SAMN05326644, study PRJNA326480) | marine metagenome | isolation source: seawater | place: Pacific Ocean: North | collected 2011 | reverse complement strand
GCATTTTAATAAAAAATTAACAGCATGTAAACTTAATACATTGCAATTAATCTACATAATTTTTGTAATTTTGCTTGCTCGTAGTGATACTTCAAACACTGAATTAATGAAAAATAGAAAGATTTTATACGTATCATCCGAAGTAGTCCCATACCTTCCAGAATCAGAAATCTCATTAATGTCTTTTGAAATTCCCAAAATGGTTAACAAACAGGGTGGTCAGATTAGAATTTTTATGCCAAGATATGGTAATATTAATGAAAGAAGGCATCAATTACATGAAGTGATAAGGCTTTCAGGATTAAATCTGGTAATTGATGATTTGGATATGCCCCTTATTATCAAAGTTGCATCTATCCCAAAAGAAAGAATTCAGGTTTACTTCATTGATAATGAAGATTATTTTAAAAGAAAAGCCACCTTTTTAAATAAGGATGGAGAATTATTTGAAGACAATGATGAAAGGGCTATATTTTTTGCTAAAGGTGTATTTGAAACTATAAAGAGATTAAATTGGCCTCCAGATATAATTCATGTGCATGGATGGATGGCTGCATTGCTCCCACTATACCTAAAGCAAATTTACAAGGATGAGCCAATTTTTCAAAAAAGTAAAATTATAACCTCACTTTACGAAAATGAATTTGAGAAGCCCTTAAATAAAAAAATGATTGATAAAATATTATTTGACGAAATTGAAAAAAAATATATTTTAGACCTTAAAAAACCTTCCTATGAAAATCTGATGAAAATTGCTATCGATTCATCTGATGGAGTAATTAAAGCCTCAGAAAATATTTCTGCAGAATTATTAAATTATTTGGAAGGATACGATAAGCCTGTTTTAGATTTTCAAAGTTTAGACACATTCAGTGAGCCATATCTTGAGTTCTACGACAAATTATTTTCCGATTGATGAAAAACTATAATCTTATTTTGATTTTAACAGTGTTAATCATGCTTAACTCATGTGAAAAGGATTTTGCAAGTTTTGATTCCGAGGTAATAAATTCCAATAATGCGATTAATTTTTCTACGAATAGCATCGAATATAGCCTCACAACCCGTTCTGAAATGGTGAATGCTGTTCAATCAAATAATCTTCCTTCATTTCTATTAGGTAGTTACAAACATCCTCAGTATGGAAATTCTAATGCAAGTTTTGTTGGACAAATGATTCCAAACGATTATAATCATGATTTTGGTGATAATGTTGTTTTAGACTCGGTAATATTAACTATTCCATATTATTCAAGAGGAGTAGAGACTAGCGAAGAGGGAGATATTACATATGAGGTTGACTCGGTTTATGGAAATTCTCCGATAAAAATTTCTGTCTTTAGAAATAATTTTTTTCTAAGAACTTTTGATCCTTTTGCAGATTTTGACAGCTCTCAGTCATATTTTTCAAATGGATCATTATCTGTTGAAGAAGTTATAGATGTTAACCAACTAGAGGGTGAATTACTTTATGAGATTGACAATTTTATTCCTAGCGAAGATCAAATTAATTTAACTGAGATAGATACTACCGGAAACCCATACGTTAGTCAAAGAATAGCTCCCGCATTGAGATTTAAACTTAATAATCCAAACGATAATTTTTGGGAAAGTAATTTTTTTGAAAATGAAGGTACACCATTGCTGAATAACGAGCCAAATTTTAAAGATTTTTTCAGGGGTCTATATATAAAAGTCGAAGGAAACTCAGATGGTTCAATGATGTTATTAAATTTTGCATCCTCAAATTCAAAACTTACAATTCATTATACTTCTGATAATGTAAGTATAGGTGATAATGATACCGGTTCGATTGATGAAATTGAAACAAACCAACACGAATACACTATGAATTTTTCTGGAAATCTGGTTAACATCTTTAATAATGAGGAGTTAATTAATGTGAATTTGATTGATCAATCCATGGGTAGCCAAAACATATATTTAAGAGGGGGTGAAGGTATAATTTCAACTATAGATCTATTTTCTGGTTCAATTACAAATGATATTGGAGAAGAAATAAGTGAATATGATCATTTTAAAAGTTTCTTTTATGATGATATTTCAGACGAACCTATTCGTCTTATCAATGAAGCATACATTGAGTTTTTTGTTGATCAAAATTTTGTAAACGAAGATGAACCTGAAAGAATATATATTTATAATTATGAGCAAAACTCTGCTCTGATTGATTATTTTTTAGATCAATCTGTTAGTTCGCAGACCATTAATGCTAAGATTAATCATCTTGAACCGTTGATCAGAGACAGTTTATCTAATAATAGGGGGGTAAAATATAAAGTAAGAATTACCGAACACCTAAATAATATTATTCTTAGAGATTCATCAAATTCAAAGCTTGGTTTAGGAGTTATCTCTGATATTGCATCTATTCAAAATTTCAAAATCCTTGCTGAATCAAATAACAGAAGTTTAGCCTCTGGAGTTATTCTAAGTCCCAAAGGAACTATATTGCATGGCAATTTAAGTCCTGTCATTGAAATGAGACCTAAAATCAAAATATTTTTTACAGAACCTGATAATTAAACAATTACTAAAGTTATGTGTGGAATTGTTGGATATTTAGGAAGCAGAAATTCTTTGCCAATTATTTTAAATGGTCTAAAAAGACTAGAATATCGTGGTTACGATAGTTCTGGGGTTGCAATATTTAACGGTTCCAATATTGAAACATGTAAATCCAAAGGAAAAATCAGTAAACTTGAAAAACAACTAAAAAAAAGAAAAAATCTGAGTGGTTCTTTGGGAATTGGTCATACCAGATGGGCAACACATGGTGAACCAAATGATATTAATGCTCATCCACAATTTTCAAACTCCAATAAGTTATGTATTGTACACAACGGGATTATCGAAAACTATTCAACAATAAAACAAAAACTTGTCAAAGAAGGTTTTTCTTTTAAATCTGATACTGATACTGAAGTGTTAATTAATTTAATAGAATATATTAAAGACAAAAATAACATTAAACTTGGTGAGGCAGTTCAAATTGCTTTAAATCAAGTTATTGGAGCATATGCAATTGCTGTAATTGACAGTGATAAACCGGATGAAATTGTAGTTGCAAAACTGGGAAGCCCTTTGTGTATTGGAATTGGAGAAGATGAGCATTTTATCGGAAGTGATGTTACTCCCTTTATAGAGTTTACAAAGAATGTGGTTTATTTAGAAGATGGTGAATTAGCTATTGTAAGAAATCATAAAAAAACATTTTTTAGAAAAATATCTGATGACTCTAAGATTTCACCAACAATAAATAAGTTAGAACTAAGTTTAGATAAAATTGAAAAACAAGGCTTTGATCACTTCATGCTAAAAGAGATTTATGAACAGCCAAAAGCTATTGAGGATACATTACGCGGAAGATTAAACATCTCCAAAGGATTAATAAAATTATCTGGTATGGATAATTACATAAATAAATTCTTATCTGCGAAAAAATTAACAATTGTAGCCTGCGGTACATCATGGCATTCAGGGTTGGTAGCTGAATATTTATTTGAAAAAATTGCTAAAATACCTGTTGAAGTTGAATATGCCTCTGAATTCAGATACAGAGATCCAATAATAGAGAAAGAAGATATCATAATTGCTATTTCACAATCTGGTGAAACTGCTGATACACTTGCAGCCATAAAACTGGCTAAAACAAAAGGTGCTTTTGTTTACGGTATTTGTAATGTGGTTGGATCTTCCATTGCTAGAGAATCTGACTCTGGGTCATATACTCACGCAGGTCCTGAAATTGGAGTTGCGTCCACAAAAGCATTCACAACCCAAATGACCATATTATACTTGATGGCAATAAAACTTGGTAAGTCAAAGGGAATTATTTCCGAAAATCAATTTCAAAAATATTTGATAGAAATATCAAATATTGATAAAAAAATATTCAAAGCCTTAAGCTCTAATAATTTAATTAAAAAAATTGCTAATAAAATCAAATCTGCTACAAATTGTTTGTACTTAGGAAGAGGTTATAATTTTCCTATTGCTCTTGAAGGAGCATTAAAATTAAAAGAAATCTCTTATATACACGCTGAGGGTTATCCCGCAGCAGAAATGAAACATGGTCCAATAGCACTAATTGATGAAGATATGCCAACAGTAATTATTGCCACAAATAATATTAATTATGATAAGATCTTAAGTAATATTCAAGAAATTAAATCCAGAAAAGGTAAAATTATAGCTATTGTTTCTAAGGGTGATCAAGAGGTTAAAAAAATTGCAGATCATATTATTGAAGTTCCTGTAACGATTGAGTCAATTACTCCTTTCGTTACCGTGATACCAATGCAGTTACTATCATATCACATTGCCGTAATGTTAGGTAAGGATGTAGATCAACCTAGAAACTTGGCAAAATCAGTCACTGTAGAGTGATAAAATCATTTTAAATAATCCTTTACTATATTTGCAAAAACTAATTCTATGAAAGAAACTATAAATAATCAAAAAAAACCCTGGGGAATGGATTTAAATACGTTTTGCGTACTAATGCATTTATCTCCACTACTTGCTTGGCCCTTAACTCTTGCTATGTGGTTAACAAATAAAGATGACTATGAGATTATAGATTTACACGGAAAAAGTATAGCTAATTTTTTGATTTCATTTATAATATACAATTTTGTTGCTTTATTTATTAACATACCTCTAATGTTCATCTTTATAGGTTTCTTTACAATTTATCTCTTACCGATAGTGGGTTTAATTTTTACCATAATTGGGGCGATAAAAGCAAATGAAGGTAAAATTTATAAGTACCCTCTCACTTTTGAGTTTATTAAATAATTTTTTCAATTAAATTATCCTTTATTATATTTACAAAAAAAAAAAAATGGAAACTAAAAAAGTTACTGAAGAAAAATTCTGGGGAATGAATGAAAAAACTTTTTGTGTTGTCATGCATTTATTAGCAGCGACACAATGTTTTTTAATCCTTAGCCCAATAATGTATTTTACAAACAAAGGGAAGAGCGAATTTGTAGACCATCATGGAAAAAATTTGATGAACCTTTTACTAACGACTATCATTTTATCTCTGGTTTGGAATACATTAGCTTCAATTTTAACTATTTTTGCTATTGGTTTTTTAATGTATTTCTTACAACCAATACTTTTACTTCTTCTAGCTTACGTTGCTGCTTATAAAGCTTTTAAAGGAGAAAAATGGGATATCCCATTAACTTTCAAATTTTTTAAATAGAATTTTTAAAATATTACTGTTTTTTAAAAGTTTAATAACTCGCTGATAATAGATAGGGCTCTTATACAACCGATTGAAATTTGATTCAAATATTGAGATGTCCAAGAAAGTAAAAAAACAGATCAAGAAAAAACCCTGGGGAATTGATGAAAATGTTTTTTGCTTATTTATGCATTTAACTCTAGTTCTTTATCTAATACCAATTCCAATAATCATGTGGTTGTCACAGAGAAAAAGTAATCAATTTGTTAATTCAAACGGAAAAGCAATAGTGAATCATGTAATTTCATTTTTTATTTTTTATTTAATCTGTTTTATATTAATACCTTCAATATGGTTTTTAATAGTTTTCTTCATTTTAGCTATTCTTTCAATTTTATGTTTTATTTTACCAATCATTGCTGCTTTAAATGCACATCAAGGAAAAACATTTAAATATCCGCTAAGTATTCAGTTTTTTAAATAAATTTTAATGTTTGATTTTTTTTTAAAAATATTTGAGTTAATAAATAATTGCTTTAACATCATAAAAAATCTATGGCAAGTCATCATTGATTCATTAGGAATGCCCTATTCAAATGATGCAATAGTCTTTGGGATTTTAATGGTTTCTTTGGGATTTGTTTTTTATACTGAATCGATTAAAAAGGGGTTTTGGTCTAAATTTTATGCAGTAATTCCTGGTTTACTTATGTGTTATTTTATTCCAGCAATATTTAATTCTTTAGGAATTATATCGTCTGAAGAATCACAAACCTATTACATAGCTAGTAGATACCTACTTCCCGCAGCACTTCTTTTAATGACTTTAAGCATTGATTTGAAAGCCATCTATAATTTAGGTTATAAAGCTTTAATTATGTTCTTCACAGGAACAATAGGTATAATAATAGGTGGGCCAATTTCTATCTTAATTTTATCAATATTTTTTCCTGAACTATTTAATGATGCAGGTCCTGATACAATTTGGAAAGGACTATCTACGTTAGCTGGGAGTTGGATTGGTGGTGGTGCGAACCAAGCAGCTATGCTTGAAATATTCGAATATAATCAAGAAAATTATGGAAAGATGGTATTGGTAGATATTGTTGTAGCAAATATTTGGATGGCTATGATTCTATTTGGGATCGGAAAGAAAAAATCTATTAATAAATGGCTAAAAGCTGACACTTCTGCAATTGAAGAATTAAAAGAAAAAGTGACTTCATTTTCAAATAGTACCAAAAGAATTCCAAACCTAACGGATTACATGGTTCTTTTAGCAATTGCATTTGGAACTGTTGGCTTTTCTCATTTAGGAGCAGAGTATATTTCAGAATTTCTAACATCAAATTTTGTGGCTGTGGCAGATGAAAAATCTGCATTATCGTCATTTGCGTCCAAATTTTTTTGGATAATATCAATTGCCACTTTTATTGGAATAGGACTATCATTTACAAAAGCTAAAAACTTTGAAGGGGTTGGAGCAAGTAAAATAGGAAGTATATTTATTTACATTCTTGTTGCAACAATAGGAATGAAAATGGATTTACACTCTATTCTTGATGAGCCTAAATTGATTCTCATTGGGCTAATTTGGATGTCAATTCATGCCATATTACTTATTGTTGTAGCAAAACTAATTAGAGCTCCTTACTTTTTCTTAGCTGTTGGGAGTCAAGCTAATGTTGGTGGTGCTGCCTCAGCACCTGTTGTAGCAGCAACTTTTCATCCCTCGCTAGCAACTGTGGGGGTATTATTGGCAGTATTCGGATACGTAGTTGGAACCTATGGAGCGATATTATGTACATGGTTAATGCAGTATACCTCTAACCTTTGATTTATATTATTTGAACCATTCCGTCCTAGTAAAAATATTTTTTCTGTCAGGCGCCATTTTTTCCTCATGATTAAATTTACCCATGTAAAAGAAACCTAAGCATTTTTGATTTTGCTTTAATTTAAAATAGTCACCCATATTTTGAATATAACTTGGTGTGCTCCAATAACAACCAATATTTTTTTCTACACAGGTAAGCCACATGTTTTGAACTGCCATGGCAGTTGAAGCAACCTCTTCCCATTCAGGAATGGACTCAGCTTCATCTCTTTTCATAAAAATTACAATAATACAGCTAGATTGAATACACTTGTCAATTATTTTTTTTTTCTTTGATACTGACATTTTTTAGATTACCTGAAAGCTTATAATGATTAACCATTGAATCAGCTAACTCTAGCTTTGATTTGTTTTGATAAACTTTAAAAAACCATGGTTGAGTAAGTCTATGTGTAGGAGCCAAATTTGCATTTTCTAGGATTTCTTTTATATCCTTTTCAGAAACTGCACCAAGTTTATATTGACTTGGATAAATTGCTCTTCTTTTCTTAATTGATTCTGTAACTGTCATTATAATTTTAATTGTAATTCTTTATAAAAATACTATTTAGAAACATTATAAATAATTAAATTTATAAAAAAAACTAATGAGAAAAGATCAATTTGAGTCACCCGATTACTATAAGGTTGAAAAGCTTTTTTCTGAAGAACAAATCATAGTTAGAGATGCTACAAGGCAATGGGTTAAAGAATATGTCTCCCCCATAATTGAGGATTGTAATCTCAAGGGTGTTTTTCCTAAAGAATTGATTAAAGGGATTGCAGAAATTGGGGGCTTTGGGGCAATTCTTCCAGCAAAATATGGAGGATCAGAACTTGATTTAATTTCATATGGACTTATGATGCAAGAACTTGAAAGGGGTGATTCATCAATTAGAGTCATGTGTTCTATTCAAACATCATTGGTGATGAATAATATATATGAACACGGAAACGATTTTCATAAAGAAGAATTTCTGCTAAAACTTTCAAAAGGTGAATTGATTGGCAGTTTTGGGCTTTCAGAACCTGGACATGGTTCAGACCCCGCCTCAATGCAAACCAGACACACTATTGATGGTGATTATTATATCATAAACGGTTCAAAAATGTGGATTGGAAATGCCCCTTTTTGTGATATTGCGTTGGTATGGTCTAAGTCTGCAAATAATAGCTATGCATGTTTTATTGTTCACAGAAATGACCCTGGTTTTTCAACGTCAAAAATTGATAAAAAATGGTCATTTCGTGCATCTGAAACAGGGGAACTAATTTTTGATAACTGTAGTGTTCACAAAAAATATTTATTATTTGAGTCAGATAACATTAATGCGGCGCTAACTAGTCTCAATATTGCACGCTACGCTGTGGCATGTGGTTCAATTGGAATTGCCATGGAATGTTATGATGTGGCCTTAAAATATTCTAATGAAAGAGTTCAGTTTGGTAAAAAAATATCATCAAACCAGCTAATCCAAAAAAAATTAGTTGATATGATAACAGAAATTACTAAGGCTCAACTATTAAATTGGAAGCTCGGAATGATGATGAACGATGGTGATGCAACTTTTGAACAAATCTCTATGGCCAAACGAAATAACGTATCGGTTGCATATAATATTGCAAGAAGTGCTAGACAGATTCTTGGGGGTATGGGTATTACCGCTGAATATCCAGTTATGAGGCACCTTATTAATCTTGAGACATTAATCACATATCAAGGAACTGACGAAATTCACACACTAATCACCGGAAGAAATATCACAGGTGTTTCAGCTTTTTAGATATTAATACCCTAATTAATTGGAATAAAATTTGTGATATTAGCAATGTGAAAAGTAATCTGTTATTATTATTGCTTCTGCCATCCTTGATTTTTTCTCAAATTGACGGTACAATCAACGGATATATTTTTGATTCAAAAAGTCAACTGCCTCTTTTTGGTGCGAATGTAGTTATTGAAGGAACTGAAAAAGGTACAATTTCAGATGAAAATGGATTCTTTGAAATTTCAGAAATTAAGCCTCAATCATATAATTTAACTATAAGTTATATAGGGTATCAATCAAAAAAAATATTTAATGTTATTATTAAAAGTATTGGTAATCAATCATTGGAAATTTATTTAACAGAATCTACTCAAGAATTAGATGAAGTAATTCTATTTGAAAGCCCATTCAAAAAGTCAATTGAAACTCCTTTATCAATAAATACATTTTCCAGAGTAGAAATTGAGAGCTATCCAGGTGCTGATAATGACGTAACAAAAGTTGTGCAAAGTATGCCAGGACTTTCCCCTTCTGTTGGTGGTTTCAGAAATGATATAATAATTAGAGGTGGTGCCCCAAACGAAACAGTATATTATTTGGATGAAATTGAAATTCCTAATATAAATCACTTTAGCACTCAAGGAAGTGCTGGCGGCCCTCAGGGAATGATTAATATCTCATTTATAGATGAAGTAACACTTAGCACCTCAGCATTTGGTGTAGAATATGATAATCCACTTAGTGGTGTATTACAGTTCAATCAAAGAAATGGTAATCCAAATAATATTAGCGGGAACTTTAGATTTGGAGCAAGCGACTCAGCAATAACAATTGAGGGACCGTTCTCAAAGTCTGATAAAAATAAAACAACATTTATTTTTTCAGCAAGAAAAAGTTACCTGCAGTTTTTATTTAAATTAATTGGTCTTCCAATCAGACCTGACTATTGGGATTTTCAGGGAAAAATAAATCATAAGATTGATGATTATAATAGCATAAATATTATTGGCCTTGGTGCGATTGATAATTTTTCTGTTGAAGCACCTGAAGATTTTGATTTTACCCAACAATCTTTTTTAGAGCAAGTGCCCATAATTAAACAAAACTCTACAACTATAGGCGCCTCTTGGATAAGAAAATTTAAAGATAGTAAAGGGCAATTTATTTTAGCCCTTAGTACTAATAAACTAAAAAATATTTTCTCAAGATACTCTGACAATGAAAATTTACAAGGTCTATATTTTAGAAATGATTCACACGAGTGGGAAACAAAATTAAAAACTAAAACAATTAACTATGTTGATGATTGGAAAATAACTTGGGGAACAAATTTTCAATACTCTGATTACTACAATAATACGACAGATATTATAAATCAAGTAGAGTATCTTACACATATTAATTTTTACAAATACGGCTTATATGGGAGTATTTCAAAAAGTTTCATTAATTCAAAATTAGATATATCATTAGGGATAAGAGCTGATGAAGATAATTTCAGTGAAGGATCGAAACTTCTTAGCAATGTATCACCCAGAATATCAACATCATATGCACTTAGTGAGGATCGAAAATTAAAATGGAATTCAAGTGTTGGGGTATATTTTAAAATTCCTACATACACTGTTCTAGGCTTTAAAGACATTTTTGGAAATTTTACAAATCAAAATGCTAAATACACGAAAAGTAATCACTATGTAACGGGTTTAGATTATGCTTTAGGAAATGCATCTAGAATATCAATAGAAGGGTTTATTAAACAATATGAAAATTTTCCTATTTCTATTGTTGACGGAGTTTCACTCGCGAATAAAGGAGCTGATTTTGAAGTACTTGGTAACGAAAATATTATTACAAATGGAAAGGG
>MDTC01021085.1_pt1 | contig 10730 bp, 11 predicted proteins | sample 811181 | NCBI WGS metagenome assembly MDTC01 (sample SAMN05326644, study PRJNA326480) | marine metagenome | isolation source: seawater | place: Pacific Ocean: North | collected 2011 | reverse complement strand
GTGTGAAAACGATTACTATACATTGTCATCATCAAAGGTATAGCAGGAAACATTAATGCTGCTACTGTGTAATCAATATCCATACCGAATCAAATTGATTATGAAGATAGTGTTTGATATTTACAAGAAATATTTCATGCGAAATCTAAAAATATTTATTGATTTAACTAGATTAAACAAACCAATTGGGTATATGCTTTTATTTTGGCCGTGTACTTGGGGCTTGGCTTTCGCTAATAGTTTAAGTCAAAACATAAATTTGTTTATTTACTACTTAATACTATTTTTTTTAGGTTCAGTTTTAATGAGGAGTGCTGGTTGTATTGTTAATGATATTGTAGATAAGGATTTTGATAAAAAAGTTCAAAGGACAAAAAAGAGACCTATCGCCTCTGGAGAAATTTCTGTAACCCGTGGAATAATTTATGTTCTAATTCTTTGCTCTTCAGCTTTATTCATTTTATTACAATTTAATTTTTTTACTATTGCACTAGGTCTAGGCTCAATGTTTCTAGCTTTCTCTTACCCTTACATGAAAAGAGTAACTTATTGGCCTCAATTATTCTTGGGTATTACGTTTAATTGGGGAATTATAATGTCTTACACGGCATTTAGTGAAAATATTTCTATTGAAATAATCTACCTTTACTTGTCAGCCATATTTTGGACATTGGGTTATGACACGATTTATGGAGCTCAAGATATGATTGATGATGAAATAATTGGAGTAAAGTCAACTTCTATAAAATTTAAAAAGAATATAAAATTTTTTGTATCAATTTGTTATTTAGTAGTAGCAATAATTCTAATTTGGCTATTTACAAAATATATTGATTTTAATTTGTTTACTATTTTTTTATTTATTTTCTTTTTATCTCTTATTTACCAATTAAAAATTTTCAACGAAAAAAAACCTATAAGTTGCTTGAAGGCTTTCAAAGTAAACAATTTATCTGGGTTTTTATTATTTTTAGCAATTTTTTCTATTTGATTATGAATTTTGAGGAATTAAAAAATATTTTAAAAAGACTATTTAAAGAATATGTTAGAAAACATTTAAAAAGAATTTTCATAGCGTTGATTTTATCATTGATTGTAGCTGGTAGTACTTCTGGTATAGCGTGGTTGCTTGACCCTGCTGTAAAAAAAATTTTTATTGAACAAGATAAATTATTCGCATGGTCTATACCACTTTTGATTATTCTTACTTTTACGAGCAAAGGTTTATCTTTATATTTTGCACGATTAAATATAATAAGAGTTGGTCAGGAAGTTACAGGCGAAATCCAGAAAAAAATTGCAAAAAATATTTTAGACTCAGATATCCAAACTTTAGATAATAGACATTCAAGTAAGTATATTTCTAATATTATGTATGATTCATATCATGTTCAAAATTTAGTAAGTACGGGGGTGCTTAACATAATGAAAGATACTTTCTCAGTAATCGCATTAGTTTCACTCATGTTTTATCAAAATTGGAAACTCGCATTATTTGCTATTTTAATGATGCCACTAGCCGCTAGTCTAGCAAAATCACTTGGAAAACGTGTTGGCAAAGCTACTTCAAAGGCTGGTGAGTCATCTGGAAATTTAGCTACTTTCCTCTCTGAAATATTTAAAGGTTCAAGAATGATTAGAATTTATCAGAAAGAAAAGGAAGAAAATTTAAAAGCAACAAAAGTAATAAATGATTTGGTCGAAAAAAATATTAAGATTGGAAACGTTCTAATAAGAGCCACACCTATAATGGAAACATTAACAGGTTTTATGATAGCTGGATTTATTTTTTACTCAGGAAAATTAATTGCAAATGGTGAATTAGAGGTAAACAATTTTTTTTCATTTTTAGCAGCAATGATGCTTGCTTATCAACCTATAAGGTCTTTAGCTACTATTAATATGTTAGCATATCAAGGAGCATCTGCATTTAAAAGGATTAGTAATATTATAGATAAGGATATTAGAATTAGTGAGAATAAAAATTTACCTAATCTTAATGTAAAAAATTCATTGATAGAGTTTAAAAATGTTGGGTTTAAGTATTCATCTGGCTCAGTAAAAGCAGTGAAAAATATTAATCTAACTATTAATGGTAATACTATGGCAGCGTTTGTTGGGCACAGTGGTGCAGGAAAAAGTACGATAATTAATCTTTTACCAAGGTTTTATGATCCTCAAGAAGGATCAATTACGATAGATGGTCAGAACATAACAAAAGTAACTTTAAGCTCATTAAGAAAATGTTTATCTCTAGTAAGTCAAGACGTAGTCTTATTCGATGACACAATCAGAAATAATATAGCTTATGCCAAAAGTAATGCCTCAAATGATGAAATAATAAAAGCATGTAACTTTGCTGCTGCAGACGAGTTTATAAATAAACTTCCCAATGGGTATGAAACTTTTGTTGGAGAAAATGGAGTACGGTTGTCCGGAGGACAAAAACAGAGAATTTCAATAGCTAGAGCGATATTGAAAGAATCACCAATCATTTTACTTGATGAGGCAACCTCGTCTTTAGATACAGAGTCAGAAGAAATTGTTCAAAATGCAATTCTAAATTTGACAAAAAATAAAACCACGTTGGTGATAGCTCATAGACTTTCGACTATCCATAAAGCAAATAAAATTTTTGTTTTAAAGGATGGAAATATATTAAATTCCGGTAATCATAAATTTTTAATAGAAAATTGCAAAGAATATAAGTCTTTGTATGAAAAGCAATTAAAGTAAACAGATAATGATTTTATTATATAGAGTTGTTACTACACTTTTATATCCTCTATTAATATTATTAATTATCTTTAGAAAAACTTTAAATAAAGAGGATAAAATCAGATTTAAGGAAAAACTTTTTAAATCAAATTTTAATATTCAAAGAAAAGAAAATATTAAACTTATATGGTTTCATGCCGCTAGCATTGGAGAAATGAAGAGTATATTTCCAATAATAAATGAACTTAATAAAAAAAATAAAAATTTGGGTTTTTTGATTACAACAATTACCCTAAGCTCTGGAATACTTGCTTATCACGAATTAAAAAAATTTAAAAATGTTCAACATAGATATTTTCCTTTGGACGTAGATTTTTTAATAAAAGATTTTTTATTAAAATGGAAACCAGATGCTATTTTTCTTGTAGACTCTGAAATATGGCCTAACTTAATTTTAAATTCAAAAAAATTAAAGATTCCAATCGCAATTATTAATGGAAGAATTACTAAAAGAAGTTTTAATAGATGGATATTTTTTTCTAGTGCTGCGAAGAAGATTTTTAATATATTTAATTTATGTTTGTCCTCGAGTATACAAACTAAAGAGTATTTGGAAAAACTTAATGCAAAAAATGTTATATTCGCTGGAAATATAAAACTGATAAATGACAGTAATTTAAAAGAATTTAAAAATATAAATGAGAAATTTTTATCAAGAAATAAATTTTGGTTGGCGGTAAGTACTCATAAAAATGAAGAATTGTTATGTATTAAAGTACATCAAAAATTAAAATATAAGTTCTTAAATTTGATAACCATTATTGCCCCAAGGCACATTGACAGAGTAAACTCTATAAAAAAAATTTGTGATAATCACCAACTTAAATCTCAAATACTTACGGGAAAGGAAATAATAAACGATAAAAATGAAATTATTATCATAAATTCTTTTGGAGGTTTGAATAGTTTTTACAAATATGCGAAAAGTGTTTTTGTAGGAAAATCAACTGAAAGAAGGTTAAAATATGAGGGTGGGCAAAATCCAATAGAGGCGGCTAAATATGGATGTAAAGTTTATCACGGCCCTTTTGTAGATAATTTTAAAGACATATATAGTTTTTTAAAAAGTAAAAGTATATCTCAAGAATTCAAAAACGCAAATCAGCTAGCTAATTTTTTAAATTATGATTTAAAAAAATCCACAAAAGATTTTACTAAGAATATAAACTCGATCAATGAAAAAAGTGAGAAAACATTGAATGATACAATGAAAAATATTAATAAATTTTTAAGAAATGAAATTAATTAAGCCAAAGTTTTGGGATAAAGAAAATAGTTTAATAGCCTTATTATTATCTCCCTTAAGTTTAGTTACTGAACTAATTATTTTTATAAAAAAAAAAATAATTTTACCATCTAATTTTAATATACCAATTGTTTGTATTGGTAATATTTATCTTGGTGGAACTGGAAAAACTCCCCTGTCAATTTTGGTCGCAAAAGAATTAAAAAAAAAGAAAAAAAATAACGCAATAGTTAGAAAGTACTACCCTGATCATATAGATGAATACGATTTAATAAAAGAAAGTTTTCAAAATCTTATTACTAATTCATATAGAGAAGATGCAATAAACGAGGCAAAATTAAATGGATATGATGGAGTGATTTTAGATGATGGTTTTCAGGATTTTAAAATTAATAAAGACTTAAGTATCCTATGCTTTAACAGTTCACAATTAATAGGGAATGGTTTTTTAATTCCTGCTGGACCCTTGAGAGAAAGTTTAAATGCTATAAGACGAGCAAATGTAATTGTTATAAATGGTAATAAAATTTTAAATTTTGAGAAGAGAGTTCATAAAATCAATAAAAATATAAAATTCTTTTATTCAAAATATAAATTAGAAAATGTAAGAAGATTTAAAAATAAAAAAATATTGGCATTTGCTGGAATAGGAAATCCTGAAAATTTTTTTGATTTACTTGAGGAAAATAATTTAGATTTAAAAAAAAAAATTATTTTTCCTGATCACTATAAATTCGAAAGAAAAGAATTATTAAAGATAATAAGTTTTGCTAAAAAAAATAGACTTAAAATAATTACGACTGAAAAAGATTATTATAGAATTAAAGAATTTAAATTAAGAGATATAAACTTTCTAAAGTTAAATTTGGAAATTAAAAATAAAAAAAAACTGATAAATGGTATTCTTAAAATTTATAATTAAAACTTTAAATTATTTTTTTCAATCAATTATAATATATTTTTTTTTTCATAATTGGTCGTTGTATTGGATTGAAAAATAGTAGAAAAATATTTTCAAAAATTTTCAAGTTTTTAGGTCCTCTCTTCAAATCAAAAAAAATAATTGATAAAAACTTAAATTTCTATTCAAAGAACATTTCTAATGAAGAAAAAAAAAAAATTATAAACCGAATGTGGGAAAATTATGGAAAAACATTTATTGAGTATATCTTTTTAGATTATTTTAAAAAAAATCAAAACCATGTAAATATAGAAGGTGAAGAAAATTTAATTGATATTAAAAAAAATAGTCCAGTTATTTTTGTTTCAGGACACTTTGCAAATTTTGAATTAATGTCCATGGAAATTTCGAAAAGAAAAATAAATTTAGCAGCTATTTATAGGCCATTGAATAATTTTTTTTTAAATCCTTTTATGGAATATTTACGAAAAAAATATATTTGTAAAAATCAAATTAAGAAAGGTTTAACAGGGGTAAGGGAGACGATTAAATACGTCAAAAAAGGTTACAGTATTGCTCTTATGATTGACCAAAGAGTAAGTGAAGGAGAAAAAGTTAACTTTTTTAATATGCCAGCCTTAACTACAACTTTACCGGCTCAAATTGCCATAAAAAATAATATACCAATCATTCCAGTTTTTATTGAAAGAATTAAAAACGACAATTTTAGAATTAAGTTTTTAAAAAAAATAAAAATAGATAACAATGAAAATAAAATAGATGCTACCAAGAAATTGAATAAAATTCTCGAGAATATGATATTAAAAAATCCTAATGAGTGGATATGGACGCACGATCGTTGGAAATAAATTAACTTATTTTCCTTTTAATCTTTTGTCAATCTCAGCTGGTGAAAAATAGGCTTCTTGCAAGTCTACGTTCCAATAATTTAGATCTTTTAATAATATCTTTTTTCCTGAAATAGCACATAAAACATAATCCCCATCCTCGATAACTTCAAATGAATTGTGTTTAAATAAAAGTTTAGCTTTTTTTTCACCCATCTTTAAATTATATAATATTTTATTTGTCATGAATATTGGATTAATAGGCAGTGGAGGGAGAGAGCACGTACTTTGTCAAAAAATACATGAATCTTCTCTGGTAAATCAAATCATTTGTATGCCAGGTAATGCGGGTACTGCAAAAATAGCCGAAAATATTGATGTAGATATTCTAGATTTTAACAAAATTTTAAAGATCATCAAAAATTATAAAATAGATTTAGTAATTGTTGGTCCAGAAGAACCTTTAGTTAGAGGAATAGTTGATTTTTTAAGAAGAAATAAAATAAAAGTTTTTGGTCCAGATAAATTCAGCTCAAAATTAGAAGGCTCAAAAGCGTTTATGAAAAAATTGTGCAAAATAAATAATATTCCAACTGCAAAATTCAAAATTTGTAACAATAAAAAACAGGTAATTAGTTTTGTTAAAAATAGTAAATTACCTTTGGTTGTAAAAGCAGATGGCTTAGCAGCTGGTAAAGGTGTTACAATTTGTAAAAAAGCAAGTGATGTCCTAAAAATATCAAAAGAAATTTTTGCTGGAAAGTTTAAGTCATCTAAAAAATTAGTTCTTGAAGAATTTTTGGAAGGTGAAGAAGCGAGTTATTTTATAATTGCCGACAAACATAACTTTAAATTTTTTGGTACTGCCCAAGACCATAAACGTGTAAATGAGAAGGATAAAGGACCTAACACTGGGGGCATGGGAGCATATTCTCCTGCTCCGCTTATAAGTGAAAAATTGGAAAGGAAAGTAATAAAAAAAATAATAAAGCCTACTCTACTATTCTTAAAAAAAAAGGGGAAACCTTATAATGGTTTTTTGTATGTTGGATTAATGATTAAGAATAATAGTCCCTATTTAATTGAATATAATGTGAGGATGGGAGACCCTGAATGTCAGGTAATTCTGCCTAGGTTGAAAACCGATTTTGTAAAAATAATATCTAGTGTAACTAAAAATAAATTAAATCAAACTAAAATTATTTGGAAAAAAGATAAATGTATGACAATTGTATTATGTTCTAAAGGATACCCAGGAAAGTATAAAAAGGGGGAAATCATAAAAACAATTAACAAAATTAAATTACTGAAAAGTGAATTTATATTTCATGCTGGGACAAAATTTATAAATAACAAATTAGCATCTAATGGTGGAAGAGTGCTGAATATTACCAAAGTAGGAAAAGATTTTTCTTTTATAAGAAAAAAAATTATTAATATAATTAAAAAAATCAATTGGAAGGGTGGCTTTTATAGGCGCGATATAGGCTGGAGAGTTATAAAAAAGTGAGAATAATTAGCGGAAAATTTAAAGGTAGATCTATTGAATTTTTAAAGTCTAAAAATACTAGACCTCTGAAAGACTCAGTTAAGGAGAATATTTTTAACATTTTAAATCACTCAGAAAAAATTACAGTTGACTTAATTAAATCAAAAGTTCTTGATCTTTACTCTGGAATTGGATCGTTTGGAATTGAATGTTTATCTAGAGGAGCTCAGAGAGTCACATTTGTTGAAAAAGACTACATTGCCTCAAATATTTTAAAACGAAATTTAATAAAGGTTTCTGCAGTAGATCGAGCATTTATTCATAATGAAAATATCGAGTTATTTTTACAAAATAATGAAAAAAAAAAGTATGATATTTTTTTTTTAGATCCTCCATTTGCTGACAAAAGTTTTATTGAAATCATTAAAACTATTAAAAAAAAAAAAATTTTTAGTAATGATAATTTAATAGTTTTGCACAGGGAAAAATATACCCAGGACGACCTTGAATTGTATTTTCAAACTTTGTTAGTAAAAATATATGGTCGCTCGAAAGTAATATTTGGAAAGTTCAACTAAGCAGTTTTTTTGTAAATACTTTCACTTGCTCAACTGCAGGTTGGTTGAAAGGATTTACTTTAGAGAGTTTTCCCAAAATTACTGTTTCTAACATAAAATATGTAAATAACTCGCCTAGTGTTTCTTCATCTAATTTATTTATTCTAAATTCCCTGAATGGTATTTTGTTTTCTTTAAAGGACATCATAACGGCTTTAATCTGGGCATCTTTAATTGTGATTAGACTTTTGTTTTTAATAAAATTGATACCATTAGTATATTTAGTTTTAATTAAATTTAATTTAGTATCCTTTTCTACACTGAATAAATAAAAAATTTTATCTTTAGGTCCATCTAAATAAAGTTGTAGTAGACTATGATGATCTTTAGGGGCGGTAGAAACTATCGGTAAAAATCCTCTATTTTTTTTTTCCTAAGCTTTCTGCAATCAACTGCTGACACCAAAAGAGAAACTTTTCTAATTCAGGCGAATAGTTTAAAAAAATTATATTTGTATATCTATTTTTAGATAAAATTTTAGTTAACGTAACAGTGCTATTTTTTAAATATTTCATTGATTTGCCCTCAAAAAATTTTTGCAGATTTTTTCTTAACTTATTTATATTTAAACCCATAAGTAATGCAGGAACTAATCCTACTTCTGAAAAAACAGAGTATCTCCCACCAACATAGTTTTTATGCTCAATAAAAAATAATTTATATTTCATTGATAAGTTGAAAAGATAATTATTATTTTTTTCAGATATTATAATTATATTTTTTGAATTTCGCTTTAAAACTTTTAGATATAATAAATTGGATATTGTCTCTATTGTATTTCCAGATTTTGATATGACAATAAAGAGTATTTTACTTTTATTTTGATTGTTTAAAGAATGAATTTTCTTTTCATTTATATTATCTAAGAAAAAAACTTTTTTTTTAATTTTTTTTTCTAAAAATTCGTAAATAGCCTCTGACCCTAGTATGGAGCCCCCCATGCCTATAATTGCTATTTTTTTAAATTTTTTAAATCTATTTAAATCTTTATTATTAAAATTTAAAATAAAATTTTTACTAAGCACATTAAGTGTATTTTTATTATCTAAATTTTTTTCGATATCAATTAATATTTTTGAGAAAGAATTATTATAATTTTTTTTATTTAAATTCTTTAAAAAGGTTGGTAAAACAAAGTTTTTATATTTGATATTTTCGTTCACTTTCTGATTTTTTCAATTATAGACTCCTCGACAGATGAGGACGTGTTATCGACAGACCTCATTTCTTTGTTTATTTTAAGAATTTTTTTTATATTTTTTTCATCATCACCCTTATTTGAAGAAAGTTCGCCAGGTTCGGGGATCTTTTTATAGTCTGGGGGCAATACTAAGGGTTCACGTTTTTGTATTAAAAATTCATCTGTTGTCTGTGTTTTTTCATTTCTCATAATTTTACCTGCTTCTTTGATAGAACTACAACCGATCAATAATATAAATAAGAATAATAAATAAAATTTTTTCATTTGTTTGTCAGTAAATCACCTTTTAATATTAAAAGTAAAACACCTATTGTAATAAATATGTCTGCAAGATTAAAGGTAAACCAGTGATAATTTTCATAATGCAAATCAATAAAATCTGGTACAGCATTGAAGATCAATCTGTCATAAAAATTACCCAACGCGCCACCAATAACCATAGAAAATGAAAATTTATCGATTTTTTTTGCTTTGAAACTAAATAAAATTAAACCAAATATGACAATTCCAATTAAAAATGTGATTGAATTATAAAGAATATTGGTTTCAGCTCTCAATAAACCAAAACCTATTCCCGTATTCCATATTAAGTCAAAGTTGAAAAATTTATTTATATAAAAAATATTTTCACTAAATTTTGATAAAATTAGACTTTTTGAATATCTATCTAATCCAAAGATGAACAGAATAATTATCAAAAAATAAAAATTTTCTTTATTGATAATTTTATTTTTTATTTCTCTAAGATTAATCAAAATAATGACTTTCTATTTTATAGGGCAATTTTCTCTTTCACATTTTTTCTCTAATATTTTCCAACATCTTTCGCATTTTTGTCCTTGCGCCTTTTTCACTTCAATCTTAATAACATCATTATTTGATAATTCCTTTTCTGCTTTTGAAACAATAAAATAATCTGCTAAATCTAATTTATCGAGAAGTTCAAATTTATCTTTTTTTAAGATTAATTTTATCTCTGCCTCTAAACTTGACCCAATTTCCTTGTTAGCCCTTTTCTCTTCAATTGCGATATTTGCTTCTTGTTTAATTTTGAATAAATTAATCCATTTCTCATTAAGCTTTTCGTTTTTCCAATTTGCTGGAATCATTACAAAATTATTTTCATGAATACTTTCATCATTATTTTTATTTACTAAACTGTAGATTTCATCAGTAGTAAAAACTAAAATTGGAGCAAACCACTTTAATAAACTTTCTAAGATTATGTTTAAAACAATTACACAATTTTTTCTTTTTTTGGAATTTATGCTATCACAATAAAGGACATCTTTTCTTATATCGAAATAAAAAGAAGAAAGATCCAATGTGCAAAAATTTAATAGATCTTTATATAGTTTATGAAAATTGTAATTCTTCAAATTTTCAGCTACAGATTGATTAATAAAAAATAACTTATTTAAAATAAACTGCTCTAATTCATCAAATTCATTTAGTTTAATTTTTTCAAAATTTTGTTTTTCAAAATTATCTTTTAAGTTTCCAAGCATAAATCTAAAGGTATTTCGAATTTTTCTATAAGACTCTGCATGCTGAACTAAAATATTTTTATCTATTCTTAAATCTTCGGCATAATCAGATGCTGAGGCCCAAACTCTAAGTATGTCTGCGCCATAGTTCTTTAAAATATCT
>MDTC01141031.1_pt1 | contig 10731 bp, 9 predicted proteins | sample 811181 | NCBI WGS metagenome assembly MDTC01 (sample SAMN05326644, study PRJNA326480) | marine metagenome | isolation source: seawater | place: Pacific Ocean: North | collected 2011 | reverse complement strand
TAAAAGATTATTTGGTTTAAGTTTAATTGTAGTTGATTATATTCAATTAATGAGAGCACCAAGCTCAAATATTAGAGGAGATAATAGAGTACAAGAAGTGTCTGAAATTACGCAAGGATTAAAAGCACTTGCAAAAGAACTTAAGGTTCCTGTATTAGCTTTATCTCAATTATCAAGAGCTGTTGAGTCCAGAGATGATAAAAAACCTCAATTATCTGACCTAAGAGAATCTGGATCCATTGAACAGGATGCTGATGTAGTAATGTTTGTCTACAGAGAAGCCTACTATTTAGAGAATAAACAACCTAAATTAGGCTCAATAGAGCACGCTGAATGGCAATCAAAAATGAATGACGTGAACGGTCTTGCAGATATAATTTTAGGCAAACAAAGGCATGGTCCAACTGGCACCGTTAAAGTGGAATTTGAAGGAATTTATACGAAATTTAAAGATTTGAGCAAGAATTAACCTCAGTTTTTTCTTTTGTTATCAAAAAATTAAGATATATCTGAAATATCCTCATGTTTGCTTTTATTTATAAAAAATTAGTAATTGATTTTTCTAAAATAACTCTTCTTTTTTTAATAATTTTAGTAAGCTTTTCTTTATATCAAGCTAAAAATTTTAATCTTGATGCTTCTTCTGATGCTCTTTTACTTGAGGGTGATCCTGATTTAAAATATTTAAGGGAAGTAAATCAAACATATGGTTCAAAAGATTTCTTAGTTCTAACATATACGCCAGTTGGTAGTTTTACAGATAAAGAAACAATTCTCAACCTCCAGTTACTTAAATCCAAAATAGAAAAATTAACATGGGTAGATAATGTTGTAACAATTATAGATGTTCCTCTTTTAAAAAGTACTGATGAAGGATTAATGGATAGACTAAAAAATTACAAAACTTTAGCTTATCCAGAAATTGATAGAAAAAGAGGATTCGATGAAATCATAAATAGTCCTATTTATAAAAATTACGTAATTAGTGAGGATGGTAAAACATCAGGGGTGGTCGTTTATTTAAAAAAAGACGAGAGACTGGCTGAATATGTAAAAATAAAAGATAAATATTTTAATCAATCGATTGAAACAGGTTTATCAAAACAAGAGCGTTTAAATTATAAAAAATTTTCCCAAGAATATGAACAATATAAAAACTTGTATAATATAAGAAATCATCAAAATATTAGCGAGATAAGAGAGGTAATTAGTAGATACGGAGAAAATGCTAAAATTCATCTCGGTGGGATTCCAATGATTGCTGATGACATGATGAGTTATATTAAAAGCGACATAGTAGTATTTGGGATTGGTGTTTTCATTTTTATAGTTATAACGCTATGGTTTATTTTTAGAAATTTTAAATGGGTTTTAATGCCTTTATTAGGATGTGCATCTTCGGTAATTATAATGATTGGTTTGTTGGGATTACTTGGTTGGAAAGTAACAGTTATTTCATCAAATTTTATTGCATTAATGCTTATATTGAATATGGCAATGAATATCCACGTGACTGTTAGATATCTACAATTAAAAAAAGAATTTCCTCAGCTACAAACAAAAGAAGCTGTATTTGAGGCTAGTAAAAAAATGATGTTACCAATACTATATACTGTTTTAACAACAATATGTGCCTTTTTATCTTTAGTGTTAAGTGGAATAAAACCAATAATAGATTTTGGTTGGATGATGACTTTGGGTTTAATAGTGTCATTTATAGTAACATTTTTATTATTACCCTCTTTATTAAATTTGTTTTCATCAGAAAATGAAATGAATATTAAAGACACTGAAAAGTCCTACATAACATCTGCCTTAAGTTCTTTTACAAAAAAGAATAAAATTCTAATTTTCGGAACTACTTTAATAATAATTGTATTTAGTATTGTAGGTATATCAAAACTAGAAGTAGAAAATAGTTTTATAAATTATTTTGATAAAGAAACAGAAATTTACAAAGGAATGAAAAAGATTGATGACGATTTAGGTGGTACTACTCCTTTAAATATTATTTTAAAATTTCCAGTTAAACAAAAAGAAACTGTAGAAACAGAAGATGAATTTGATGAATGGGAAGAGGAAGATCAAGCTATTGAAGATAAAGCAAAATATTGGTTTACAAGGGATAAGATTGATAAGATTATTAAGGTTCATGATTATTTAGACTCTTTACCTGAAATTGGAAAAGTTCTTTCATTTGGTTCGATTTTAAGAGTAGCAGAAGATTTAAATAATAAAGAGTTACAAAGTCTAGAAATAGCTGTTCTGTATAGTAAAATACCTGAAGAGATAAAAAAAGAAATAGTAATACCTTATATATCTGTTGAAAAAGATGAGGCGAGAATTAGTGTAAGAATAAAAGATTCATTAGAAAATCTTAGGAGAAATGATTTAATAAAAAAAATTAATTTTGATTTAAATACAAAGTTAGGATTACAAAGAGAGGAATACAAATTATCAGGTATCCTTATATTGTTTAACAATTTATTACAGAGCTTATTCAAATCGCAAATACTGACATTAGGTATAGTGATGCTTGGAATTTTTTTAATGTTTTTTATTTTATTTAGAAACGTTATACTGTCTATTATAGGAGTTGTGCCTAACTTTATAGCTGCTTTTTTTATTCTTGGTATAATTGGTTTATTAGGTATTCCTTTAGATATGATGACTATAACAATTGCTGCTATAGCTGTTGGTATAGCCGTTGATAACAGTATTCATTATATTTATAGGTTTAAAGAAGAATTTAAAAAGATAAATAATTATAATAAGACTCTGGATAGATGTCATAGTACTGTTGGTATAGCAATTTTAAATACCTCTATGACTATTGTATTCGGATTTTCTATTCTAATTTTATCTAATTTTATTCCTACAATTTACTTTGGAGTATTTACTGGATTAGCAATGTTACTTGCCATGCTGTCTGTTTTAACTTTGTTGCCAAAATTAATACTTACCCTTCAACCTTTTGGAAATGAAGAGTTTGATCCAAGTTATTGAATAAAATGATCGATGTTTTTTTTAATAGTTTAAATTTATTTGACCTTTTTTTTGGTATAATTTTACTTTACTGCGTTATTCAATGTTTTTTAAAAGGATTTTCTTTAAGTTTAATCTCTTTTATGAAGTGGATTTTTTCTACTGTGCTAACAATTATTCTGGTACCAAAATTTCAACCAATAGTAAGTGAATATATTGAGTCTGAATTTATTAATAATATTGGGTTAGGAGCAGCTATATTTATTTTTACACTTTTCTTAACTATATTGATTGGAAAAACGTTAAGTAAAGCTGTTACATGGACCGGTGTTGGATCGATAGATAAGGTATTTGGTTTTTTATTTGGTTTTTTTAAGGGATATATTGTTTCTGTATGTCTATTTTCAATCTCTAATTGGTTTTATCCTTATGAAAATTGGGGTATATCAGCTGAGAAAGCTGTGTCATTTAATTTAATTAATAAAGGTAGTGAAATATTAATAGAAGAATTTCCTTCTAGTGAAGATTTTATTGATACAAAAGAAAAAATTGAAAAAATTTGATAAAGATAAATTAAGAGAAGAGTGTGGTATTTTTGGAATATCAAGCCATAAAGATGCATCGAAACTAGTTGCCTTAGGCTTGCATGCGTTACAACATAGAGGTCAAGAAGGCTGTGGAATAGTTTCTTTTGATGGAAAAAATTATCATTCTGAGAAGAGACAAGGTTTAGTTGGTGACCACTTTACAGACTCTGAAACATTGAAAAAACTACAAGGAGAATTTGCCATCGGTCATAATAGATATTCGACTACAGGAGAAACATCATTAAGAAATATACAGCCTTTTTTTGCTGATTTACATATGGGAGGTTTAAGTATCGCTCATAACGGAAATTTAACTAATGCATTATTACTTAGAGAAAATCTAGTAAAAGATGGCGCTATATTTAGAACAACAAGTGATACTGAAACTATTGTACAACTTATAGCTAAATCTAAAAGGAAAAAGTTTGTAGACAAATTAATAGATACTCTTTTTCAAATACAAGGAGGTTTTTCACTTGTAATGATGACAAATAAAAAATTGGTTGGAGCAAGAGATCCTTTTGGTATTAGGCCTTTAGTAATAGGCAAACTTAATAATTCCTACATTTTTGCCTCGGAAACATGCGCTCTTGATATAGTTGGCGCTTCTTTTATTAGAGAAGTAGAGAATGGAGAAATAGTAATTATAGAAAATGAAGAATTAATATCTGTTAAGCCATTTCCTAAACAAAAACCACGACCTTGTGTATTCGAATTTATTTATTTTGCTAGACCTGATAGCTTAATCAATAATAAATGTGCTTACGAATATAGAAAAAATTTAGGTGCACAATTAGCTTTAGAAACAGATTTGGATTCAGATTTAGTCGTCCCGGTACCAGACTCTGGTGTTCCTGCTTCTTTAGGTTATGCAGAACAAGCAAAAAAAAAATTTGAATTAGGTTTAATAAGAAATCACTATGTAGGTAGAACATTTATTGAGCCAACTCAAAATATAAGAAGTTTAGGCGTAAAATTAAAATTAAATTCTACAAAAACAATAGTAAATAATAAAAGCATTATATTAATAGATGACTCTTTGGTAAGAGGTACAACTTGTCATAAAATAGTAAAAATGCTCTATGAAAGCGGTGCAAAAGAAGTACACGTAAGAATAGCTTGTCCTGAAATAAAATATCCTGACTTTTATGGAGTGGACATGCCCACAAAAGAAGAATTATTAGCTCATAAAAAAAACAATCAAGAAATGTGTGATTATATTAAAGCCAAAAGTTTAAAATTCTTAAGTTTAGATGGCATGTATAAAGCCTTAATAGGAAGCAAAAGAAATTCAAATTACCCCCAGTTTAGTGATCATTACTTTACCGGAGACTATCCAATAAAACCCTCTGACAACTTAAATGGTCTTAAAATTAAACAACTTTCACTTTTAAGCAGTAAATCAAATAGTTAATTAATAATAGAAAGCTTATTTTTAAAATCTAAATACATCAATGATTTATTAATAATTATTGGATTAGTGTTTATTTTTGATGGTAGTTTTAAAACATCATTAACATTACCATTTATATTAAAATAAATAAGATAAGAATTTTTCAGAAAAAGCATTATTTTATTATTTACAATTAAAAAATTTTTTAATTGTACTTTTTTCTTTTTAACTTCAATAAAATCAGCTATTTTTTGATTTATATCATGAGAGTAAATTATTTTTCCATTATCTATATTCATAGCAATTAATAAATTATTTTTGGTAAATGAAAAAAGATGATCTTTCAAAATTATAGGTTTAAATTCAGATGAATAATTTTTTTTATAAATTACCCTTCCAGACAATAAGTCTAAAATGTAAGTACTCTTATTGGTAGATAAAAATATTTTATCTTTACTGGTTACTATTTGATTGCTATTAAAAAGATTGCTGGGGTTTAAATCTAATGATTGATTTAAATTAATAAACCAAAGAATTTTCATATTTTCACTGTTAATTGCATATAAAGAACCATAAGTATTTAAAAAAAGTAAAATATTATTATTCATTGCAATATTATTTATGAATTGATTTTTTACAATTGTTTCTTCGGTTGGTATTAATTTCAAAACTTCACCATTTTTTTTGCTAAAAAACAATAAATTATTATTTTCATCTGAAGTTATAAGTTTATCATTAAAAATTTTGACATTAGATCTAAAACCAACATTACGTTTTTTTGCCCAAAGAATTTTATTTTTTTTATAATCAAACGAATATAAATAACCAATATTATCAGCTACAAAAATTATATTATTTTCTACTGTTATATTTAAGAATTTATTAATTTTTTTGTAATTTTTTTTATAAAAATTATATTTAGCAATTATTATTTTTTTGTTTAATGAGTAGACAATTATATTTCCATTAAGATCAGTTGTTATAATATTATTTTTTTCAGATAAGATGTAATTATATACAATTTTTTTGGAAAGTTTTTTACTTTTGAAAACAAGCTTATTAGATTCATTGTAAATTAAATTCTGCAAATTATTTGTTTTGTCGTAATAAATATCTTTCCACTCATAATTATTTTTGGGCTTAGGAATTGTAAATTTAAAATTATTTTTAACTGGGATGATTTTATTGAATGAGTCATTTTTTGTATTTAATGTCTCAAGATCTTTAAAAAGATCATTTTCTTTTTTTGAAAAGATTTTTTCATTTTTCCAAATTCCAGTTTTATTATCAAAAGAACAATGTTGAAAAAAAATTAAAATTACAAAAATGATAAATAGTTTCATTTAACTTATTTATTAATAAATATTTCTTCTGCTAAAGGTTTTAATTTTGAATTGTCATCTATTAAATTTTTTAATAATAAATTACCTTTTTGCAATCTTCCTAATTTAATTAAATATAAAGCTTTTTTAAAAATAATTAAATCTTTGTAATCTTTTGATTTATTGCTCTCTTCAACTAGTTTAAAATAATTTAAAATTTTATTTTCATCAGGTATTAAATTGTTTTCTAAAATATTATTTAATGCTAAAATTGAATAAAATTTATTCTTACTTAAAATAATTTCTTCATAAATAGTCTTTGACTTTTCTTTTTTGTTCGATGCTAAATGTAATCCAGCTTCAATATATTTTTCAGCTATCAAGTTATTTTTTTTTTTAATATTTGATGATGTATATAAACTTATAATTATTGCTAATATAAAAATGCAGATAGATGAATATATCGCTAATTTGTTTTTATTATAAAATAATATTATTCTATGTTTTAATTCTATTTTTTTATCTGTGCTTTGTTCCATTTAAATAATTAATTGTTGCAGGAAATTTTTGTAATTTTACCTCTCTAGTATATTTTTTTACAGCTTTTTCAATTACTCTATTTAAATTTGCATATTTTTTTACAAATTTTGGATAAAATCCACTTAAACCTATCATATCATCTGTTACTAAAATTTGACCATCGCAAAAAACTGAGGAGCCGATACCTATAGTAGGAATTGATAATTCACTTGTTATTTTTTTCGATGCTTTTGGTGTAAGGCATTCTAGAACTATCGAAAAAGCGCCTGCTTTCTGTATTGATAAAGCTTCTTTAAGTAATTTATTTATTTTTATTGTTGTTTCGCCCTCGACTTTAAATTTTTTTTTAAATTGAGGTGTAAATCCAATATGGCCCATAACAGGAATTTTATTTTTTACTAGTTCTTCTATAATTTTGAAATTTTTATTATTACTCTCCAGTTTTATTGCGTCACAGCTAGTTTTTTTCATTATTAGATTTGCATTTTTTTTTGCAACTTTTAAGTTTTTATAAGATCCTCTTGGCATATCTACTACTAATAAAGATTTTTTTACTCCTTTTTTTACGCTCATTGTATGTTGCATAATATTGTCTAGTGAAATTTTATGAGTATTTTTTAGTCCGTATAAAACATTAGCCATGGAATCGCCTACTAAAATTATATCGCAAAAATTATCTAAAATTTTAGCAATATTTTTTGAATATGCAGTTAAACTTACAATCTTAGATTTATTTTTTTTCGCTAATATTTTTCTAATTTTTTTATTCATTATTCTAATTCAATTGTACCAGGTGGCTTTGATGTAATATCATAAACAACCCTGTTAACACCTTTAACATTATTTATAATTTTATTAGAAATATCATCTAAAAAATATTTTGGGAAATTATAATAATCAGCTGACATACCATCCTCTGAGATTACTGCTCTCAATAAACAAATGTTTTCATAAGTTCTTGAATCACCCATTACTCCTACTGTCTTTACTGGTAAAAGAGCTGCATAAGCTTGCCATATTTTATCATACAGATTATTTTTAATTAATTCATTTATATATATGTGATCAGCTTCTTTAAGAATTTTTATCCTTTCTGGAGTAATACTACCGATTATTCTTATACCTAAACCTGGACCAGGAAATGGGTGTTTATAATTTATATCGCCTATTAAGCCTAATGATTTACCTAATACTCTTACTTCATCTTTAAAAAATTCTTTTAGTGGTTCAATCAATCTTAGTTTCATTTTTTTTGGAAGTCCGCCAACATTATGATGAGATTTAATTTTTGAAGTTTTGCTTCCTGTTGAGGATCTGCTTTCAATAATATCAGGATATAATGTTCCTTGAGCTAAAAATTTTATATTATTAATTTTTTTTGACTCTTTTTCAAATATTTTAATAAATAGATTTCCAATTATTTTTCTTTTTTTTTCTGGATCTGAAATATTTTTAAGTTTTTTTAAAAATAATTTTGAAGCATTTATTAGTTTAACATTTAGTTTATATTTCTTTTTAAAAGTTTTAAATGAATATTTAAATTCATTCTTTCTCATTAATCCTGTATCAACCATAATGCAGATTAGATTATGTTTTATAGCTCTATTAATTAGTAAAGCTACTACACTGCTGTCTACTCCTCCAGATAGAGCGCAAATAACTTTTTTGTTTTTGACAGTTTCTTTAATTTCTTTAATAAGCCTATTTTTTTGTAATGAAACATTCCATTTTTTTTTCATTCTGCATATATTAAATAAAAAATTTTTAAAAATTTTTTTGCCATTATTAGTATGTGTAACTTCAGGATGAAATTGAATTCCATAAATTCTATCTTTTGTATTTTCTATTATTGTTAACTTTGATTCTTTTGTAGATGCAATTAATTTAAATCCCTTAGGCATTTTAATAACTGCATCCTCGTGACTCATCCATACTGAGTTTGAAGAATTCGAAAAATTTTTTGTTAATAATGATGATTTTTTATTTATTAAAAATGCTCTACCAAACTCTCTTTTTTTTTTTGAATTTTTTATTTTGCCTCCAAGTAATTTAGCAATTAATTGTAATCCATAACAGATACCCAAGATTGGTATTTTTTTTTTAAAAATTTCCTTAGGAACTTTTTGAAATTTTTTCTTAGTAACTGTAGATGGTCCTCCAGAAAATATTATTCCTTTAATATTTTCATATTTTTTAATTTTAAAAAAATTATTTGGTGTGATTATTTCTGAATAAACGCCTAGATCTCTTATCCGTCTAGCGATTAACTTTGTTACCTGAGATCCAAAATCAATAATTATTATTTTTTCTTTATCGTTATGAAATTGCATTTATTTTTTTAATAAATTTTCAATTTCAAATTTTAGTTTTTTACTTTCGTCGCAAAAATTAATACATAGGGATTTTAATTTCTCATTCAATTCTTTGCTTTTTTTATAATCAGAATTATCTAATTTAAGCTTAGCGAGGTTAAAAATTGCTTCTTCATTTTTAGGATTCAATAATATAACAGTATTTAGGTTTTGCTCTTGTAACTTTTTTTTATCTAAATTTTTGAATATCTTTGATAAATATAAATAAGATAATTCACTTTTAGGATTAAATACAATATCTTTTTCAAATTTAAATTGTGCTTCTTTAAATTTTTTATTTTTAAAAAGATTTATACCTTCCTGTAAATATGGGGTTTTTGCATAAATTGAGTTTGAAAAAATAAATATGATAAATATGATTTTAAAAATTTTTTTCATCAGAATTTATAATTAATTGTTTTTTGGGTCATTTCAACACTGTGTACCATACTTTCATAAAATCCAGCTTTTGTAATTTTAATAAATTTCGCCTTTTTTTTTATTTCATTCAAGTTTTCTGCTCCAATGTACCCCATAGAAGACCTTAATCCACCTTGGAGTTGATATATTATTTTTGAAACACTACCTTTATATTCTACCCTTCCTTCCACACCTTCTGGTACAAATTTTGTTTTATCTTTGTAATTTTTTTGAAAATATCTATTAGCAGATCCAGACGACATTGCTCCAATAGATCCCATGCCGCGATAATGTTTATATATTTTACCTTTAATTTTAAATTTTTTTCCTGGGCTTTCATCTGTTCCTGCAAATATTGAACCCATCATTATACCATCTGCTCCCGCTGCCAATGCTTTTGCTATATCTCCTGAAAATTTAATTCCTCCATCTGAGATTATTTTTACTTTTTTTTTAGATAATGCTTTTTTAACTTCCATAATTGCAGATATTTGTGGGACTCCGATCCCAGCAACCATACGAGTTGTGCAAATTGAACCAGGACCAATTCCAACTTTTATTATATCAGCACCAGAATTGTATAACAATCTAGCAGCTTCACCAGTTGCTATGTTTCCAACACATACTGTAGTTTGCTTGCTTATTTTTTTTAGCTTAGACAAAATTTTTAATACTTTTGCACTATGACCATGTGCTGTATCAATAACTATTAAATCAACCCCATAATCTAGTAAAGATTTTGCTCTCTCAATATCTTCTTTATTAGTTCCTATTGCCGCTCCAACAAATAGATTTTTTTTTTTTACTTTTTTAACTTCATCTGATTGTTTTTTAATCTTTAGATTTCTATGAATTACTCCGATGCCACCTGCTTGCGCCATAGCAATTGCCATCTTAGACTCTGTTACTGTGTCCATCGCAGAAGAAAAAAAAGGAACTTTTAAATTAATCTTTCTGGTTAAGTTTAGAGTAATATTTGTTTCTATTGGAAGAACATTTGAAAACCTTGGTAGCATTAAAATGTCATCAAAGGTTAAAGCTTCTTTAATTGTACCCATATAAACTTATATACAATTAATAAAATTTATAAAGCCTTTAAAAACTCACAGTGTAAATAAGTTTCTTTAGATTCG
>MDTC01039818.1_pt1 | contig 10731 bp, 15 predicted proteins | sample 811181 | NCBI WGS metagenome assembly MDTC01 (sample SAMN05326644, study PRJNA326480) | marine metagenome | isolation source: seawater | place: Pacific Ocean: North | collected 2011 | reverse complement strand
CTACAGGTTTATTTAGTGATGAAGAAACTACTATGAATGAACTGGAAATTGATGAAGGTCATTGTAGTTCTAAAGATTTGGATGAAGGACACTGTGGTAGTAAAGGACTAGACGAAGATGAGGAAGAAGAAGTTTCTATGGCAAGAAAAAATAGAGTTCTTAGGAGACCTTATTCTTCTAGTGCAAAATTTAAAGCTGGTCTTAGTTAAACCAGGTTATTAGTATATTAATTGAAATAAGAATGTTTGTAATAATAGCCTGTATTACTATAAATGTTCTAAATAAAGCAACTTTATCAGCTTCATTATTATTCTGACCTATTTTTTCACCGAGGGCTTTTGCCCACAATCTCCAGAAGTTTTTCATTTATTATTTAAGATACTCTACAGGTGTTATAAGTCTATGTTCTAATTGGTCCTCATTAAATATATGTAACAAACCATAATCGTCCATTTCACCCACAACTCTAATATTTCCTTTTTTGGTTGTAAAAACAGAAACTATTGTACAAGGAAACTGATATCCTTTTGGTTTAATAGCTTTATCACCAACCTTAAATTTAGTTTTAAGTTTAATTTGTTCACAAAGAAGAAGTTCATTTTGGTTATCCTCTTTTTGAGTTGAAGAAGTCCCAAAGTTTGGGTATAGAGACTCCTCATTTTTTATATTAGGGTCTTTCATTTTTTATTATTTCTTTTTAGTGTGTGTTTAATATTCTCCTTTTCAATGTGATACAATTCAAAAGCTAATGGAGATACTTGGTTAAGTTTATCTAGATATTTTGAAATTCTAGCGTCTATAATTCTCATGGATGACATATCTAATGCAATCAAGGAATCTAGTTTGTTTAATTCATCTAACCTTCCTTTAATATACTGGACTTCACCATATATCCTCCAATCATTTGTTTTCATGTTATCACTCATCTTTTAAATTATTTATCTACATTAATTAAGTATTATTACCATGTTTTTCTTTTACTCTATCCGCTATTGGTATAGCGTCTCCTTGTTCGTCTATCCTAACAAAAATCATATCGGTTGATAGGATGACTGTTTGGTGTCCGTCATATACACTATGACTCCTAGCTTCTAAATTTAAGGTAATACTAGTTTTACCTATTTTAGATATAGCTCCATAAATTTTTAATAACTGACCTTCTTTAGCTGGTTTATTGAAAATGCATTGGTCTATCGCTTTGGTAACCATTCTGGGAGTATCACACATTTCAGAAGCGAAACCCGCTCCCGCCGCATCCATCCAGGCAAGAAGTTTACCGCCGAATAAATTTCCGTGAAACCCTAAATCAGATTTTTTAATGGGGTGGGTTGTAATATGTTTCATTTGTTTCTTAAGTGTATGTATTCAATAAATGAATAAATTGCGAGACCAGTTAATATTACACACCACGTAACTCCTATAATTACTGCTATTTTTTCTTCCATAGTTATATTTTTTTTTTACCACTAATAATATAGACATTATTTTAGATATAATCAAACGATACCCTATTATATTTTTTATATTACTTACCTATTTATAGTAAATGGAAAGAAAGGCCCTTATAAAAGAAGATATTAGTAAAATTTTAAACCTCATCAATTACGATAGAGGTAATGTTACTTTTATGCAATCACAACAACTCCTACAAGAAAAAGACATTACCGATTATGAAGACCAAAGGTCAACTGTAGACAAAGAAAATGAAAAAGAATATCTGGATAATGCAGATGTAGCTTGGATAACCACAGAATTAGCTGCTACAGGGGCTTTATATGCTGCTGGTGGTACAGCTGTTGTTGGTAGTGGTGGTCTTTTACTAATACCTATAGCGATAGGTGGTGCTGTTTATGGTTTATGGAAATGGGGTGAATCTGCGTTTGGGGACAAATCTATAAGTAGACAAATGCAATGGGCATTGGATAGAAATAGTTGGTCAGATATTGAAGATACAATTAATCAACAGAGTGAAGATATTGGTATGGATTTGTGGCCTTTATTTGATTTAATTAGTCAATCTAGAGCTCAAAATTTCGCTGATGACTTTTATACTGCATTTAACGACCCAGCCTGGTTTTCTAATACAGATGAAGATGAGATTAAAAGAATAATGGAACGATGTGGTACATTCTTAGACTTGTGTAGAATTAGTCAAGAATACGGTAAAAGAGATGGTGAAACTTTAGAGTACGAATTGGACGACGAGTTAAGTGTGGGGGACTATAAAGAATACGTTTCTGACCCTATGGACGGTAAACCTATTGTTATTTTTAATGGAGTTAAATGTTATTCTGTTAAGGAGCTATCAAATGAAATAACCAAAATAGCTATTCAAAAACAACAAGAAATTGCAGATAAAGCAGGTTTAACTTTAGACCAAGCTAGAGGACAAGAACCCGTATCAACAGAACAATTAGGTTCTAAAAATTATGGTAATTTCAAAAGAAGTGGATGTTCTTTAGAAGACATTTTAGATGGGTGTCTAATTAGAAGTGGTGATGGTGGTGAAACTGTAGAAAGAATACAAGAACTTTTACAAAAAGCTGGAATCCCATTAGAAAAACACGGAATAGATGGAAAATTCGGCATAGAAACACGAAATGCTGTTGTGGAGTTCCAAAAACAAAATAATTTAGATGTGGATGGTATAGTCGGCCCACAAACCATAAAAGAATTAATGAAATGAAACTTTTAAAAATTATACAAGAACATATGTTACCATCAGATAAACCATCAGATGAATCTTTTGATTTTGGTGGTTTGGAAAACCTTTTAGTGCAAGCCTTATTTAGACACGATGGGGGTTGGGGAGTACCACCTAAGGCTTTTTTATTATATATTAGTCCTGGTGGTGTAATTAGAGCAATTAAAAATAGTCAACATTCTTCACCCAGCGACCACCAATTTAAAATAGGTCAAAAAGTAAACTTATCTGATTTAATTGCGTTTGAAAATAATAGTAAGTTTGATTTAAGAATGAAAGGAAGGATACGTGAAAGTAGGATAAATGAAGAAAAAAGTAATACACATCCTATCATCACTTATATGGAGAATATGAAACCCCATTATGATTTATTAGATGATTATATTAGACTAAGAGTTTATTTTAAAAATCAGGGGTATAGTGAAAAAGATTTAACATCAGTAAAAAGAGCCCCCTCATGGGTGTGGGAAATACAAAGTAGATTTCCACTTAAGATAGAAAAAATTAAAAGGGACCTTCAAAAAATAGGATTAATGAATGACATCTACGGTGAGGAATCTGAAATATTAATGGATTATTTAAAAAGTGAAATGAAAAAAATAGATTTAGAATTCCCAATGAACCCACCTGAAACTTCATATGTTCCACCTATAATGAAAAATCCTAGTCACAATATTTAGTATGGTCTTTTTGGTTCCACAAATATTCTAAAATTTCATGTCCCCCAGGTTGGCCTTCTATTTCTGAGAATACGGAAGTTAATAAACCATTTTCATCACTTAAGCGTTTTACCTCATCATACATTGTAGTCAATTCATTTTCAGTCTCCAACATAGAGTTTTTTAATTTTAATATTTCAATATCTTTATCAGAAGATTCTTTCTCCAACACAGTAATTTCATCCTTTAAAGAATTACAGTATTTTTCTTTTTCACTATTAACATAGATGGGGTAAAGAAAAGTTGCACTTAAAGTTAATGCAAATATAATTAATAGAAGTTGTTTAATTTTCATTTTTTATATTTTTTTACCTGATGAGAGGCTACTAAAAATATTATGAGGTATATTATAAAAATATAAATAGTATTCATTTTATTTACTGTATGTTTTAGGGGTTGTATTTACCTTACCATAAGCGTCACAATTAACATTTTTCCCAGTTCCACAGGAATATAAAGATAATAAAAGTAAAGATAAAATCAACCCTAGTGTTGTTTTGCTTAATATTGATAATTTTTTTTGTTTTTTCATATTTTAATTTTGGGGTTTAACTTAATATCCACTAATATAGGTTTTTTTTTCATAAAAAACAAATAAAACATATACGATTGTTTTTATAAGAAGATAAATATTTATTGATATGAGATTGAACAGAAGAAATAAAAAAACTTTAATGGAAATATCTAATCGTAAGTTACTGGGGGAACTGGTAACTGAAAGATTATTTTTTATAGAAAATCCACAACACTATGACTTTAAAGAATTGTGGGAAAACTGTTTTAACACTAAAGAAGATTTAGATTTTATTAAGTCTGCGGTATCTCCAGATGAATTACCACCTGAAGAAGAAAGTGATTTGGTTTCCTTAACTATGAATCTAGGACCAAATGATAAACTGTGGTTCTTAAAAAGTATAGATGAAAATAAAATTGTTGGTTTTGCACATCATGGTAACATGATTAAAGAAGAACCAAATAGTATCGGATTAGTTATTGGGAAAAAATATTCTAAACAAGGGTTGGGTGAAGAAGCTCTTAATATGGTTTGTGAAGATGTTAAAAGAAGAGGTTTTAATGAAACCTATGGGTATTGCTACAAAGATAATTTTAAATCAATTAGTCTTATGGAAAAGTGTGGATTTAAAAAGGAACAAGATTACATTAAAGACGGTGTGGAGTATTCTAAATATAAAAGAGCTCTTTAGAAAAATCCTCTTCCACAATATTCCATCGCTTTTAATTTTTCTTTTTGAATAAATGTCCACCATTCATTCCATTTTTTTATTTTTTTTAAAATTTTTTTCATTTTAATTTATTGTGTGAGACATATATTTATAGATATGGGAAAAATACTGATAAGTGAACAACAACTAGAAAGATTAAGTAAAAATCTACTTAATGAATGGAGTTACCTTGAAAACGCTTACGAAGAAACCGTAGACTACCTCAGTGGAAACCAAGGATATATACCTGATGTACTACAAAGTGGTGATGGTGCAGCAGCGGCATACTTTAGAGGTGAATCAGGAGTTATTCCAGGTGACCAAACAGAACTTAAAGCGGTAATCTCTAGTCAATGGGACAAATTTATGGATAATTTTAGAGATGACTGGGAACCCGTAAATGATAAGTACTTATGTATAAGTAACCCAGAATTACGTGCTGCAATCCATACTTTAATACAAAATAAAGACCAGTTAAAAAAAACCGCAGGGATACAAAGTGATTCCTTATTTTTAACCATTTTAAAAATGGCTATAGGCACATTGGGTAGGGAAAGTGATTATGGTGCAGCTGATACCTTGGGGGACGCAGCAGTTTTAAAATTTAGAACATTACCTGGTGGTGATACCGCATGGGACGCTGTAGAAAGTATTATTGAAGGCCCTATAAGTGATTTATTTGGAAAAGATATTCCCGCTAGGAAAAGTTTAGGTCCCGCACAATTTACTGCACAGGCATGGAAAAAATATGGGTTAGATAAGTTGGTTGGTGAATTTGACCAAGTAGGTAAAATGTTAATTGCACTTAAAGGGGCTTTTTATAGAATAGCACAAGATTACAAATTAGCTTTAGACAGAGGAGTTGGGACGGACCCGTCAGTAAATCCTATACTAGTAGAAAAAGGTAAAATAAAAAGTATAGATGGTACAGGGAACGTTTCATTAGATTTGGCAATATTAGCACATAATATGGGACAAGGAAAAATTCAAAAGTATTGTAAAACTAATAACCCTAATTATAATGCACCATGTAATAGTCCAAATGGTATATATGAACCCAAAAGAGGATTAAAAGTTAAGGTAGATAAAAACGCTTGGGTACCAGGGTATTTTCCTAATTTAGGGTCTGGAGCATTAACCTCAATAGGATACGTTGAGGAGGTAGCCAAAAGAGCTAAACAATTAGGTTGTGTTAAACTATAACCCAGAAGAAGATGATGATTATGGGTGGTTTCCAGACCAAACTATATAAATGAATGTATTTATAAAAAAAAAGAAATGAAAAAAAGTTTATTAAGAGAAAGTAATGACATTAGAAGACTGATGGGTCTTCCATTAATCATGGAACAAGAAGATAATATATGTGCAAGCCAAGATTGGTATATGGACATTGAACGTGAAGGTGGTAGTAATAAACTTTTTGTTGATAAAATATGTGATACTGGTATACCCCCATCTATTGACGGGGAAGATGAAAAAAAGGTTTTCATTAAAAGTGTAAATGACCTCCCTAAAGAAGCTAAAAAATGGGTAATAGACCAGATAGAGTCAGTTTATCCTGATAACCATGAAACTACTGGATTAGGTGATAGTCTAACTTTAGTTAGTATTGGTGATGAAATGATTGGTGGGAAGTTTGGTGACAGAGCCGAGACTGATATGAATGAATATTATGAGTTTGATAATGACATTACAGATTATAGTTCTGGTATAGATGCCTTTAAACACGCTAATAAAGATATTAAGTCACATTATAATGAACCTTCTTTTGATGAAATGGAAAGAAAACATTCTTTAGACTATGATACGGACTTTGACATTGATTTAACTATGTTAAATGAAGATTATGAAATACAACGAATTCGTTCTTTACATGAAAATACGAGAAATAAAAACGGTAAACTTATATTAGAGAGGGTATATAAGATAGGTAGTAGAGGTAGCCAAGTTGAAAAAATACAACAAAAATTAGTAGACTTAGGTTATGACTTAGGGACTACTGGGCCTAACGGAGACGGTGTAGACGGACAGTACGGTGGTAAAACATATAGAGCTGTTAAGAAATTCCAGCAGGCTAACCCACCTTTAAAAGTAGACGGTAGAGTGGGTGATAATACTTCACCTGTATTATTTGGTACTGATTCTGGGTCTGAGGATGAACAGACTGGACGTTACGACAGACGTGATGACGATACCAGACAACAACCAACACCTACAGGACCTGTTGGTCCAGACACAGCACCTAGAGGTTGTCCAAAAACTCAAGCTTGGTATGACCGAGTCAAAAGAAAAGGTTTAGATTATAGTGTAAAAAATCGTCTAGGCAGTAACAAAAATAGTATTTGTAAATGTATGTTAAATACATTACCAGGTTGTTTAGGGGAAAACGAACAACCTGAAATTCAACCAGAACCAGAAGTTCAATCTAATATAGAAATTAGTAATACTATAAATCCTAAATTTATATATGATTTAGAAAAAAATGCTGAAAAACTAGAGGACGGTCAAGAACTTCATAATATGTGTACACCAGATTCTACAAACTGTGCTCAATTCGTTAATGATGTAGCTGATGACATTAGCTATGTTGGGAGTGCATGGGACGCTTACGCTAATACTAGTAATTTAGGGAATACTATTTATTCAGCATTTAAAGGTAAAAAACAATATAAAGACTTTGCGATTAAACTGTGGAAAAAAATGCAAGAAGTAGGTGGTATAAAAGACGAAAACGATAAACCTATGTACCTACCAATGGTAAAAGAGTTGGTCAATAAGATAGTGCCTACAACCTATAGTGGGCCTGAGTTACAATTAGATGATATTGTAGGTATTTACTGGCCAGGTTCGTCCCACCATCACGAAGCTTTTTATCAAGGAGCTAAAGCTGGTGGGGGTTGGTTTAAGAACTGTAATCCAAGAGATACGTCAGGGTGTGACGCTGCTGTGCCAGGTAATACATTAAGTAGAGGTGATTTGTGGGGTATGAATACCCATATTGGTAGAGTTCTTATCGAAAAAGATGGTGAACCCTTTATAGTACATAATGTTTATGGTGACGTTAGAGCAACACCTGTTAGGGATTTAAGAATTGCTTGGGTAGGTAGAAAATAATCACTTAAGATTCATACTCATAAAAGTAGGTTGTTGTTTAGTTTTGGTAAACATTTTAACAACATCTGACATTGCCTTAAAAGAACGACTAAATTTACCGTCATTAAAAGAGTACTCGACAGAGGAACCCCCATCAAACAAGGCACCATCTACAATATTTTGATTTACACCAACCTCCAGTAATTCCTTTATAGTTAGTCGGATTCTAGATACTAACACTATAATTTCCCCTTTATCATTTTCCCCCACCAAAATACGATAACGTAATTGGTTAGCGTGTCCTGTTCTAGTCAAAGGAAGATTAATTTTTTTATTGTCTATACCCCATAATATAGTTTGAGTTGCAAATTTTGTATCATACGGACAACCTTTACTTTTTACATGTGCTTCACCATTTCTTACATAGAAATATGCCCCACCCTTTACACGGTTAGATTTTCTCTTGCCGTCTACTACTACCAAACCAATAGGGTCTCCACTGGGTGTGAAAAAGTTAGTATTTAAATAAAAATTAGAATTAGTGGGTTTTCCCTCACTTACACCGAAATTGGTTTTATTAGGATTAAACTTTAGGATGTCTATAGCTCCATTTGTGGATATTTCCACTCCTGGAGAATCATAGATAACCTCAAAAGTGTCATCACATTGATTAAAGTTTAATAAATTAGAAATGTCTGTAAGAAATACAGTAAATGTCGTGAATATGGTAAGTGTTATTGTTTTCATACTACAAATATAAATACATTTTTTTAAAATACCAAATAATTATAAATAAATTAAGAGTAAATAATGAAAAACTTTATGAAAAATAAGTGGGTAAAGTTACTTTTTTCACTTTCTATCATGTTATCCGCTATTCCTTCTATATACCAAGATTTTAATTATGGTAATTCAGGTACATGGACACATTATGGGATGTTAATTGTGGGTTTACTTTACTTCATGGAGTCTTTATTATGGGTTATAGATATTTGGAAAGATGGCAGTAAGTAGAAAAGACATAGAAAAAAGAATATATGAGTTCGAAGAGGCGATTTTTGAAGGAAACGATATAGATATTAAAGAATTTTACTCTTTAAAAAAGATTTTAATTGACTCAAAAGACAAATATAGAGATTTATTGGAACTACATCTAATTTTAGAAGCAATGTTAGACAAGTCCAATAATGATTTAATGAATAAAAGGTTAAATTTATTAACTATTTGGTCTACGATATTCTTACCCCTTTCATTTTACACTGGGGTTTTTGGTATGAACTTCGATGATGTACCATTTTTAAGTAATCATCACGGATTTTGGATATTTTGTGCTTTAACTGTATGTACAGCGGTCTTTATGTGCAAATATTTTAAAAAAAATAGGTGGTTATAGACCTAACGTATTTAAAAAATCCCTTATTTTAGCAGCTTTTTCATAATCCTCTTTTAAAAGAGCGATTTCAAGCTGACTTTTAAGATTTTCAATAGAATCTTCGTCCCAATTTTTAGGGTGTTCGTACATAAGTTCATCAACCAAGTCAAAATCTTCTTTTTTTCTATCTAATTCAGGTTTTTCTGAGTTAATATTTAAAGGTGGTACTGTATGTATTCTTTTAATGATATGTGTCCACATTTTTTTACGAATTCTAGTTTCTTGCCAAATCCTAAAAAAGTAACCAGACCAAAAGAAGGAAGCTAATACCACTAATACTATTATATATGTTAATACTGTCGTCATTTTTTTTATAAAAAGATTAATTAATTATTATGGATATTTATTGTTATAATCAACCCATAATAATGAAAAATTATAAAAGATTAAGACTAGAAGAAAATAGAATACACCAATTATTCGATTACGAATATGGTAAAGGTAATCAACTACTTAGTGAAGGAAGTGTTTTGGGTAGAACAGCCACCAGATTATTTGGAAAAAAGGTATTACCTAAAGTTATATCTACTACTATTTTAAAAAGTGTGGATGACATTACCGAGTACTTAATTAAAAAGGGTGGTATACCAGTCAAAATAGGTGGGAAGACAGCTAGTTGGAAAATAACCTCAGAAATGATATCAAAACTGGAAAAACTGGCGTTAAAAGGTGGTGATTATGATAAATTTCTAAAATTGTTTCCCGAAACACTAAACGGAAAACCTTTTAAAAGTGTAATTAAAAAACATTTAGATGATTTGGCAAAGGTGGGGCAGACGACTACAAAAACCTCAACCACCAGAAAAGTAATTAGAGGAACATTAGCCACAGTAGGTGCTTTAGAAATATTAACACAAGCAGTATGTGGTAAAGGTGTGTTTCCAGCCGTAAGGAGTATATTATCACAAACTGGTCAAAAATCACCTAACGCAAGTAATAATGCAACTGAAGAAGATAAAAAAGATTTATATAGGTTTAGATTAAGGTATTATTCTCCTGGGTATGTAGAAAAAAATAATTTTTTTAAAATACCTACAGCTTTAGGTAGTGAAATGCCTTTAACTGGACATATAGGAGTTAAACCTGACGATGAAAAACTTAACGATATAATGCCTAACGGTAACGATAGTAAATATTGGACAGACTGGGGGCCAGGTTTAAGTGGTGCTGAATCAGGGGGTGGGAATTCACCTTCTCACACATTTACAGGTACCTTTACTGGGTGTAAAGTTAACTCTAAAGATTGTGGAAGGACACCTGAAGGAGATTATTATATATATTTAACTAAACCAGAAGCTGAAAGATACTACAAACAACAACCTAAGTATGTTGGTAAAAAACATGACACTTGGGGACCGTTTGAATCTAAAGTTGTAAATGTGGCTATACCTTCCATACCTAGTTTTTGCAATAGTAGTGGTTACCATGTGGGTAAAAATAATTGTGCTGACGCAGTAAGTGATGTGTTAGGTTTGGTAGCTGGATTAAAAAGTGGTGGGATAACTACCCCATATAATGTAGCCCAAGCTGCTTTAAATTTATACCCGAATCAAAGAGTTT
>MDTC01248542.1_pt1 | contig 10732 bp, 2 predicted proteins | sample 811181 | NCBI WGS metagenome assembly MDTC01 (sample SAMN05326644, study PRJNA326480) | marine metagenome | isolation source: seawater | place: Pacific Ocean: North | collected 2011 | reverse complement strand
CTTTTTTAGTGGTGATTTCTTAAACACACCTTTAATTCCTTTTTCGCTTGGTACTTTTAAATTACTAAGTATTGCTTTATATTCACTTAACAAAGATATTCTATCAGAACTTATATTAGCCATAGCTTTAGCGTAGGGATCTAATAGGTTTTTTTTGTAAAATACCATATCAGCGTCACCTTGTTTACCTTTGCCTAGCGTCTTATAAAGTAAACCCAAAAAGTCTTCAGCTTGAGCTCTTATAAATACATCAAAACGGCCCTTACCAGCACCTTCCATTATAGCTTCTGTCTGTGAAAGTACGCGAGTAGAAGTAATACCTTTTGATCTTTCGATCATGTCATTAAAAGTTTTGTTTAGCCTTTTATCTTTAGCGTTGCTAAAACTAACAAAAGCTTGCTCAGTTTTAGATTTAACATCAAATTGGCTTAAAACGTCTTTAACAGCTTTCACGTTTTTTATAGCATCATCAGCAAAATAAAAATCATTGTAACCTTCTTTTGTTTTACCTTTAATCCAATCAGCTTTTGCTTTAGCTGTACCATCAGCTAAACCTGTTATGTTTTTCAAAGGTACATCTAGCCCTAACTGTTTCATGAAAGCTTTTATAGCTGGGGCAGATTCTTGCGGTCTAGCTGTTAATATAAATATATCTTCATTACCAAACTTGCCTTGGCGCTTTAATGCGAGATCAGCTAATGGACCTTTTTTGCCATCAACAACCTTATTAAACTCACTGAAATCAAACTCAGCGCCTTTACTTTCTAGCTCTGCAGATTTTAAAGCGAACTGAGTTGCGTTAATCTTTCTTTTTGTACCATTAGGCATTGTAACACCTATTTTACTATTAGTTCTAGCTAAGGTGTCATCAAAATCAAACACGCTAATACCTTTTCTTTTTTCTCTAGCGCTACTAAAATCTACATTACCGTCTTTAAATAAAGCATCATATTCCTTAGGATAAAGTATTCTTTCTTCGCCGATCATTTTAAAATACTCTCTAGCTTCAGGAGTTCCGAATCTTTCACTTGCTTCACCCTTTTGTTTGTAACCTGTTTTTTCAAGTATATCGTTAAATTCCTTACTAACGACGTGTCTTCTAGATTTTTTTAAATAATCTTCATACTCTTTAAAAGTTATTTTTCCATCTACAAAATCATAACCTTTTTCTGTTAACACTTTTATAGGAGGATTATGCTCTAAAATAACTTCATTTTTGCCTTTTAAAATTCTTCCATTAGGGCCTAGCATTTGAAAACCTATTTCACTTATACTTCTTCCAGCACCATTAGTGTCTGTAAACTGAAATTTTAAAAACGCTTTTGCTTCATTTGTTTGACCTGTGTTTTTTAAATAATTAACTCTCTCTAACACATAGTCTCTATTCTGCGCTGATTCTGCAATTAAAGCATCTCTAACAACACCATCGAATGTTAAGTTTTCTTTTATAAATCCTTCGTCTAAATTTAATCTTACTCTTTCACCGTCAATTGATACAGTTTCTCCTCCACCTTTAGGATTTGGAATTATTTTTATATTTAACTCTTTTAAACTAAAACCAGTTTTATCTGCTTGTTTTTCTATTATATTTTTTAAAAATTTTCTATTAGTAGTGTCATAATCATCAAGGACCACTTGTTTTCTAACCTGTTCTTGTTCTTTTGCATTCAAGCTTGTATATTTTTCACCAAACATTTTTCTTGCAAAAGCATCTCTGTCACTACTTCTTTTTTGAGAAGCAAAAGTACGAAAATTTCTACTATTATGTTTTATCCAATCTTTAAGCCCTTGCTTAGCGCCCATAATCCTTGGTTGGAATGGCGCTTGTACCATATCAACTAATTCTTTTTGTTCAATAGTCAAGTTTCTATAGTTTTGTAAATAACTAGGCTTGTTTTCAAATTCTTTTTTAAATATTTTTCTTGCAATAACGTCTAATAATTCTGGGTCTGTATCTCTAGGCGCTAGTTTATTATTTTCTAAAAATATATCCTGTAACTCATTTTCAGCTTGTTTAAGTCCAAATTCTCTTAATTCTCTAACACTTAATTTTTCTAGACCAATTAAAATATTTTCATAACTTTTTCCTTCTAATAAATTTTTATTAATTAATTGTATATATTCTAATTTATTTTTATCATTAATTAATAAATTTTTAGTTGAGTTATAAAAATCTTGAACAATTTTTTCACTGCTAAGCCCATTTTTTATACCATCTTTAAAAGCTTGAAGTCCAGCGGCAGCATACTCTTGCATTAAAGGATCAATTGATTGTTTTTTACTTTGCAATTTTTTAAGTATTGCATTATTGTCTTTAAAAGCTTTTTTAACTTCTTTTCTGTCTTCAGAAAAATCAATATTAGGATCTACAATAAGCTTTTGCGCGGCTTTAGCTATTTCTTGAGTAGTCATGTCAAGCGCTCTCATAACCCCAGGAGACTTTTCTTTAGTTAACGTAAAAGTTATTGCATTTACAAAACCATCTTTTCTAGTGCCTTTTAAGCCAGATCTTTTTCCTTCGGCTGTAAATCTAGGTGGATTAAAAAACTCTCTAACCTGCTCAGGCGTAGGCTTTAATCTCTCATAAATAGTTGGCCCTTGTTTTTCGTTTTCAACATAAAGCTCTTCGCCTTTATTTATAGCTTCGTCTATTTCTTTTTGAGTAGTTAAACGTTTCTTAACTTTAGTAAACATCCTTTGCCCGTCAGGTGTGTTTCTTTCTATTTGAACTAAAACACCTATAGGTAGGTTTTTACTACCGAATAAAGTTTGATGGTTTTCTTGCAAAAAGCCATTTAGGTCTTTTAGCTTCTTTTTTACTTGAGTAAAATTTTTAACTTGCCCTGCTTGTTTTACATACAGCTGAAAGCTTTTATCAAAAACATCTGGTCTTTCACCTTCAAATATTTCAAAGGTATTTGCTTCTACAAAATCTTCCAAAGTTTGATCAACAAACTTTTTACCACCCACTGTAAGCTCTTGCGCTATAACAGACGTAGGTTTTTCAAAAGTAGATCTCTCAAAACCTAAATCAATTGAATCTTCTATGTTGTCTGAAACCTCAAAGTCTCTAGTAGTACCATCTTCTCTTTCTAAAGTATCTTCAAATTTTTCTCTTCTAAAATCTTTTTTAGCAGTTGCAGTACCTATTTTTCTAACTAAATAAGAGTTTATGTAAGCGTCAAGATCAGTGTTTTTAACAGGATCAAAAGCATTAACGTGCTTTATTAACTCTGGCCTAGTTTGCTCGGTAATAGCTTCTATAACCTTAGACATGTTTAAATCTGTTCCTGACTCATTTAAAAACTCTTTTCTCCTATAAGTAGGTGTATCAAATATTGATGGGTTTTTCTTTCTTAAATTAAGAACAACGTCACCTATGGTTTTACTGTACTCATTAACTATTTGATCTACAACCAAACCTTCTCTATCACCCATTTTACCTAAATCAGCTTCCATACGATCAGCAACTTCGTCTTTGCCTTGCTCTCGCATTCTTTTGATAGTATCTAAAAAGCTTTTTTGTTTTTCTGTTTCTTTACTTCTAATGCTAGCCAGTTGATCACCAAGATTATTTACTTTTTGTTTTCTAGCATTTGAAGCAGGTACTGATTCTTTATTAGTTACTTCTTTAAATGATTTTTCAGCATTGTCTTCTATAAACTTAACCACAGACGGCATTACTTTTGCTTCACCTTCTGCAAAACCTTTTAGCATTTCGAACATATCTTTGCCAGTACCAGCGTCAACTTCTAAGTTTTCAAAACCAGATTTTTTAAGCGCAGGTATAAGTCTAGAAAGTCCATTACCTAGTTTATCACTAAACTGTATTTCATTTTGCTTTATAAGCTGGCTCAATACAGTTAAGTTTTCTTCGTACCAAACTTCTTTTGGCTGAGAAGTATCATATCTATCATTTAACTCTCGATCTAGTAATTTTCTTTGAGAAGGTGTTAGTTGATCTATTATACCATCAATTACTTCTATACCTTTTTGAGTAACTCTATTGTTGGCATTTTTTAAAGAGCCTTTTAAAACAAAATGCACATCTTCGTGCATAAAGTCTCCAACACTTTTTTGTTCTAAAGCCTTTTGTTTGTTAACAACTCTTCTATTATTAGCTCTATCAAAAAATCCTATTTTATTAGTAACATCTTGTGGTGCTTTTGGATAAGCTTGATTATATGCTTTTTGAAACTCTTGTGGAGTTTGAGCATCTATAGGTAATTCTTGACCTAGCTGTTTAGCTCTATCTTTAGCTTCAACAAAACCTTGTTCGTAAAGAGTTTTAACAGTATTATTTAAAGACTTTTGCAGCTTGTTATATAATTCACCGCCTTCTCTGTATGCTTCATATTCTTTTTTAAGAGCAGCGATGTTTTTACTAGGCACAGCTAAACCTTCTTGCCTTTGTATTTCAAAGTACAAATTAGCTTTTTTATTTATAAAGCTGTAAGCAGCTTGAGCATCAGCTTTGTTATAAGATTTATATTCAACAGAATTTAAAACATTATTAATTGCTATGTTTCTGTCTAAAACACCTTTTATAGATCTATATTCATCTGTCCCAGTTTTTATACCTAAATCTAAAAGCATTCTACCTTCTGGAACATTAGCTAGCTTAGCAGACTCTGCAGCAGTTAATTGAGATCCGTTTTTTATTTTTCTAGACAATACATATATCTCAGCGTTTGTAGCAAATTTTTTGTCACCGTATTTATTTGTTGATGCTCTATTAGCTCTTATTTCAGCTTGAGCTATTCTTATTTCAGCTTGAGTAGATAATATCTCGTAATTATCATTTAGCTCTTTTAACTGTTGGTTTTTAAGCTGTCTGTCAGTGTCAGGATTATCTAATATTTCTTTTTGTTTTTTCTTTGCTTTTTCAAAAAGATCTTCTAACACGCCTTCAAACTCTGTAGATTCAGTTTTTTCGTAAAGTTTATGTTTTTTAGTTTTTTTACCATAAAAATATTCTGCAGCATTTCTAGAACCTTCTAATCTATTTTGCATCCTAAGAATATCGTTTCCTATGTCTCTTATAAAACCACCTTTAGCAAATGGATTAACTTGTTGAGCAGCACCTAAGACTCTCATTTTATAAAATTCTGCTATAAACTCTTTAGGCTTGAAAACATATTCTTCTTGCTGTTTTTGTATTAACTCTTCTCTTGTTATTAGTCCAGCGTCAAATTCTTTTTGAGCTGTGCCACGAGCTTCCATTGTCATAAACTTAGCAAACTCAAAAGTGCTAGCACCTGAAGCAGCCGCAACACCTCTGTTAAGTTGGTTTGTTAAAAAATTAGACTTACTAATATGTTGCATAAAAGGACTAATAAACTTACCTACTCTACTTGATTGTGATAATATTCTAGCAACTTCTCCACCCGCTCCTAAAGAAGCAGCAAATTTAGAATCAAAACCTCTTGCGCTGCCTTGAGCCGTAGTTATACCTTCAAAAAGCTCTGTACTTGCTTTAAAAACAGCAACTTCTTCTATAGCGCTAACACCTATGTTTAAAGCATTAGCTGCTACCTTGCTTTTTTTAGCTATTTTAGAGCCTTTTATCATTTGTTTTACAAAACTACTAGCTTTATTAAAAGCGCCACCAGATAATTTTCTAGTAAAATAAATTTCACCTACAAACTTAGCTAACTCGGGAAAACCACCTAAAGCCATTTCTCCAATAGACTCTTCTAAAGCTTCAGATACTTCTTCTGACTCCATATTAAAGCCAGCTTTTTCTGCTGAACTAACAAAAGATCTATTAATTGCAACTCTATTTCTGGTAACAGCTTGACTTGAAGTTCCACCAAAAGCGCTAGCAACTCCTTGTATAAAAGCTTGTCCTGCAGAAGTTTCAGCTGTTAAAGGATCTTTATTTATTTGTAAAGCTCTATTTAATACTAAATAATCTTCTAAAGCAGAGTTAAAAGCTGTAGCAACAGGGTGAACACCACCTAACTTAGTAACTTGTTTAGGTATTATACCTTTTTCTGCTATTGCATTGATTATATTAATATCACTTGCGAGAGCTCCTGTAACAACCATTTTTTCACCTAAAACATCATCTACAGCTGGTAAATAACCAGGCATTCCACCACCAGAAGCCATGTCTATAATTTTTTCTAAAAAGTCTCTTCTTCCACCTATAGCTTTTTCTCCAACTTCAGTTACATCTTTAGACAAGCCAACAACTCTAGCGTAAGCATTTAATAGTTGTTTTTCAATAAGTTCTTGCTCTGTGTTTTCAGCAACATCTTTAGCTTTTTCATAAACAACTCTAGAGCTGTCATTATCATAAGAAACTACATTACCAGTTTCGTCATATAAATCATTACCAGAATCTATTTCTTCTGAAAGTGTATTAGCTTTTTTTCTTAAATCATCTAAAGCTTTATTGCTTAAAGCGCCTGGATTTCTTAATTGATCATATATTTTTGACAGCTCTAGTTCTTTTCCTTGTAAAAAAACTTTACCGCTACTCAATACTCCTTCAATGTTTAATCCAAAGTTTTCTAAAGCGTTATTTGTAGTTATTTGTTCTCTTTTATTTCTAAGTTCACTTATTTTGTAAGTTTCTAATCCAGGATATTTTTTATTTAGATTATTACCATCTTCGTAATCAATAGCAATATAACCAGACCCGTCTCCTATTTCTGGCATGTTAAGAGCTTTTCTTAACTCAACTTCTTTATCAATAGAGTTTTCATCTACTTCATATTTTCCAGGATTAGATGTTAGGTAAGACGATAAAGCAGTGTTTTTATTGTAATTAAAAACAATATTTTTATTATTTGTAGATGCTACTTGACTTAATAATTCACTTATTTTTTTGTTTGATTCAACACTTCTATCACCCCAAACATTAGCACCTATAATGTCAACAGCTGTATTTTTTTTTACATTTTTTTCTTTATACACAGGCGCGCTACTTTGCACTTTCTTACCTGAGATGTCTGTATCTAATATATCTTGAGTTTGCTGTAATGCAAATGGATCACTCTCTGTAAATGCCGAAGAACCAAGATCCAAGTCTAAGCCCATATTCTCTGGTGCTGTTATTACTGACGGCGCATCCGCACCCGCTACACCGTCTTGTTGAAAATTTTCATCAGTAGTATTCTGCTCTTGTATTTTAGTCAAGCCTTTAGCTTGCATTTTTTGCATATATTCTTCAAAGCTTAAACCAGACTTTTGCGCTGCTTGCTGAAGGTCTTCTAAAGTATATTGACTTCCGTTTATTTCGTACATAATTTAATTTTAATTAATGCTTAGGTTAAAATCCTTTAATATATTTTCTGATCTTTTTATTTGTTCGGTTTTGTTGTCTGGTACCTGATTGTAATTTCCTTTATTTGTATTCCACCAAGATTCCCAACCAGGAGTCAAAATAGCATTAGCGTATTTAGATTTACCTGTTATAAGTTTTTCTCTGTTTTGTAATGAATAAAAACCAAATACATCTTGAGTGTCTGTTCTAAGTTTTATAGCTTGTGGTAAACTCTCTATAGTATCATCAGTGCCTTCGTCTGCACCTGTAAGCGTTAAAGCTTTTAATCTAGCTAGCCTTGTTCTATCTTCAGTATCACTAAGATTAAATCTTTGTTCAGGGAATCTGTCATTTTCTTCTTTACCGTATTTTGCAACACTTCCACTACTAGATCTAGTATCATATACTAAAAACTTATTTTTACCTTCTCTTACAATTCTTGGATTTATTATTGTTCCACCTTTTACTTCTATACCTTTAAAATAATTTAAACTAGCACCCTTAGCTCCTGATTGATTAAAGTTTATTTGAGCTAATATTCTACTAGCGTCACTTAATCCCGGAGTAGAACCAAATCCAAATCCAGAAACAGTTTCTTCTTCTTCAACTTCATCTGCTTTTCTTCGTGATGTGCTCTCTAAATCTTCTCTTCTAACAGCCACACCATATGAATTAGACGTATAAAGTTCGCTTCCTACGTTTATTTTAAAATCATTTTCAGCAAATAGTTTTACAAACTCACCTTCAATTTTAGTTGGAATAGAACCGTCTTGCCCTTGGGCTTTGTTGCTGATGTGTTCTTTAAAATCTTCAAAAGTGTAAAATTTACCATTACTACCTTCAAAACCTTCTGGACCAAAACTGTCTATAAAAGCTACGTTTTCTTCTGCATTTAATTGTTCTTGAGTAGCTTGCCCTCTTCTTCTATGAACTCCAAAAACAGCGTCTAAAAAAGTTGCGCCGTAATCATCACTTGCTTTATTTGGATCATATTCTGTATCAGCAAACACTTTAGCGCCTTTATTTAAAGCATTAACACTTTCAGGTGTGTAATATGTGGTTGTTGTTTGTTTAGTCGAAGCTCCAACATTACCAGTAGTATCTTGATTAGTCTGCAGCACTATTTTATTTTTTTTCGCAAAGTCTGTTGCCTTTTCATCAATTCCAGACACGGATGGTATTAAAGAATTTTTATTTGTATCATTTAAAGTGCTAACGTCGTAAAGAAAACCATTAGCAGATATACCTCCTGCACCGCTTTCGTAATCAATAAATAAAGAAAAATTAGAACCGTCGTTTTGGTTTTTAGTGTTAACTAAGTCAACAAAAGGACTATTAACTCTTTCACCGCTGCCAGCATCATAACTATACCCTTGAAGTGAAGGATTTAACTTAGCTTGTTGCATGTCAAAAGCGCCTTCAGCGTCAACCATTGTTTTTATACCTAGATCAGTTGCAAGAACAATCTTTTTTAATTTTTCTACTTTTTCATTAACTTTGCCAACCTCTCTAGAGCCTTCACCATGACGAATATACGCTAAATCATACTCATCTTGTAATTTAGATAGTTCTTTTGATATAGAGCCTTTATATTGATTAATGGCTATTTCGTTAAAACCAAGATTTCCTGTTTTTGATCTACCTCCTAAAAAATCAATATCTGTAAATGCTTCAGGTAGTTTAATTCCTTCTTCTTCTTCAGGCATTTCAAAAGTACTTTCAAAACCTCTTTGAAAAGCACCATAATCTACTATACCTTCTACAGGCGCCTCATAGCTACCTGCCACTGTTCTAAATGGCACTCGCTGAGTTGCGGTTCTTTCTATTCCTGCTCCTGCTCTTGATCTTGTTGTGTTTTGTGACATATTATTTAATTTTTACTCTTTTCCAGTTACAAAATTTTTACCTTCTAATACATTTCCATAGCCTGATCCTACTGCTCCAAGAAAAGATCCAATACCGCCTAGCATTTGAGTTTCAGCAGCAGCAACTTGCTGACTTGCAGCTCCAGCCATAGCAGATAATCTATTTAACTTTTGCATTTCTCTACGCTCCGTGGCTCCAAAAACAAACTGTTCGCCTTTTACTTTAGCGTCAACTAATTGTCTTTCTAGTTGAGCTTGTCCTTGAGCTCTTAGTCTTTCGTTTTGAGCTTCTTGTTGAGCTATACTAGCTGATATACCTTGTTTGCTACTTAAAGCTGCTTGAGCAAGAGCAGTTGCCCCACCAGCACCAGAACCTGTGGCTCTTAATGTATCTAGCGTACTAGCTAGTGAAAGATCTGTTTGCTGTGCCTGCATTTCAGCCGCTTGTGTAGCTACCGTTAAGTTAGCAAATGGATTACTAAGCATACCTTCAACTCCAGCAAATGGATTTATAATTTCCTGTCTTTCACCTTCAAGTTTTTCAATTTGCCTCATTAGCTTTTTTTGGCGCTTTCTAGCTTTTCTTCGAGCTGCTCCACCCATAAGAGCTCCTCCTATGCCTGAAACAATGCCACCTAGTATTCCTATTGCCATAATTTATTAATATAAAGATTGTTCGTAATTAAAACCTACTGAAAACAGTTCAGCATGCTTTTTTATATTTGATGTTTTGTTGTTGTTTACGGGTTGATGCTCTAATATTGTTTCTGCAAAAAACCCTTTTATACCGGTTGTTGTAAGCGAGCTAATACCAGTTACGGTGTTAACATCGTTAATTACAACATTAGCATAGTATTTTTTCTCTAACGGCACAAATCCAGCAAATTGTATTCCTTCACTTGTGCTATTATATCTACCAGTAATGTTTCCAGGTATTGGATAAGCGTTGTAGTCAACGTTATCATCTGCTGGAGATTTAAGCTGTATAACTTTCCAGTTATTAGTACCTTCGTAATTAATTGTTTTATAGTGCTTAACTAAGGAAGGATTTTGATTACTAATTATAGTAACTGTACTGGGTTGAAAAGTACTATAAAAAGTGTTTTTGTTTTGATTAGAGTAATGCTTATAAAGCTCACCGCTGTTCCAAGTATAAAAATTACTAGCTATACTCCCGCCAAACTTTGGATCATATGTTAAGAAAGAACTCCAGCCATTAACTTTGTCATCAAAAGATAACGTTTTAAAGTTAGTAATAGGTGTTAAAACACTTATACCAAAGCCCATAGGCGGAACAAAAGTTAAATCTTCTCCAGGAAGAACATAAATGTTGTCCGTGGCTGTTATAACGCTACCTTGTATTGAAGCAACTGCAACAGGTAGTTTAGTTGCTAACTTAGGCTTAATAACCATGCCAACAGATATTTTGCTATTTGCAGAGCTTAATTGTATTTTATTTCTACTAGGTTGACTTAAAACTTTAGAAGTTGTTGGCGTTATATAAGTCTGCTTGTTTTGCTCTACATTTGTTTTAAAACCCTGTAAGCTTAGTATGTAGTTTTTAGCGTGTAAATCATACATGCCGAAAACTCTT
>MDTC01214930.1_pt1 | contig 10732 bp, 9 predicted proteins | sample 811181 | NCBI WGS metagenome assembly MDTC01 (sample SAMN05326644, study PRJNA326480) | marine metagenome | isolation source: seawater | place: Pacific Ocean: North | collected 2011 | reverse complement strand
GGGCCTGTAGTGGTTGCAGGCTTGCAACGATCCTTGTAGATACGGGCTCTTAAATTGACCAAATACAGGTAGTTAGCTGGCAGGTCGTATTGTTGGAATTCCAACCCTGCAACAGGGGTAGCGTTATCTGTAAAGTCGATTGTCATGATCTGCCGTAGATCATCTAACCGCTTTTGATTGGCTACAAAGCCCAGGCGCTTATTGTCAGCGTGACTAAAGGCCCTGTCTTTAATGAAGCGCTCTTGAGCTCTGTTTAACCAGAAGTCAATTTCATCAGGAAGGAAGTTGTCATAGGAGTAGCTACCTACCTTCTGAAGGCCCTGATCTACGGCGTAATGGAACTCTTGTACGGTCACAGTTCTACATATATGGTTGCACGGAAGTCAATGATTGGATGCTCTGACTTATTGGTGATGTAGTCATTCATGTGAGTTTTGACAGCTGCAGGCAAGTCAATCACAATGCGCATGTCTTCTAAATCGCCTACAGTAGCAAAGCCGTTGGTGCGTACATCGCTGACTGTCACTAAATGAGCTCGTTTAGATACTGGATACACAATCCTTTGAGACAGGTCTGTATCGGCCAGCATTACTCCGTTACCGGCGTCTCTAGTAATGGTTGCAGACATAGGAGCCCCTTGAACAGGAGTCCAGCAGTCTGCATTCCCTAGCTCATTGCTCGGCGTGGTTACTTCCCACGGTGAGTACAACAGATACAAGGGTTGACTCAAGTAGTCTCCCAAGTACAACCAATTCAAGTCCGAATACACTGACGAAGGCAATGCAGTCAAAAAGTTGACCAACTCTAATTCCGCTGCAGACCCACTACCATTTGTTTGCCAGGAGCCACTGGCTGCTACCTGCATAGCCCCAGAACTTAAGCCAACAAACCCGTCATTTAAGCTGGTGTAGGGATTGAACTCTCTGCCCCAACTGGCTTGCACTTTAACTGAGATTTGACCAGGCAAAACAGTACCTGACGTTACTCCAGCCAAAGGCCCTGAGTTATGCGTCCAATGCTGGCTAAACGTGGGAACATTAGCATGCAACCCACGGGTATTGATGTCATACGGAAAGCTTGGGTTGCCATCGAACCGCAGCTCAAATTGAGCGGGCACCTTAGTGAAGTCACATTTGAAGGCAGATGAACTAGAATCATCATACTCTCCGGACATAACTACACTGGATTCTAAATCCAGCGTATATCCCTGAACGATAGGGTCTTCTTTAGTTGTAGATCCTAGGGCAGTCCAATTCTCGGGCAAAGTCCAAGAATCTATAGTGACTCCTGTATACTGGTATGCACCTTGGTTACCATCGCCGACAACAATTGCTAGAAAGCCTAAGCAACGTTGATTGGCATTTTGAGTAAAGACATCCGACAACTGGTCATAGAACCCAATACCCTTAATGTTGTTGGCGTTAAGCTCAATCAGGTTATGCGAAGCAAACTCTGCTGTTTCCAGCGTATCTACAATATTTAATGGCATCAGCTAAAGGATAGAGTGTAGTTAACCTCTGGAGTAAACATGCTGGTGTTTTGGAAGCGAAGCATGCGATAAGACACATTCTCGTCTACAGCAATAATGTTCAGACCCGATGGGCCGATTGGAAGCGTATACGTATAGTCCTCGCTAAAAGCATTGCTTACCGGCGTGTTCAACGTGCTTTCCACAACTGACGGCGTCCCTAAATGACGTGCAGATTCTGGAACACAGAGCCAATGCCCATAATACTGTCCTGGGATGTTGACGGTAGTGTTTACGAACGTGTGCCCATCGTAGTCGGCTCCTGCTCGCAAAGCCTGTTTAGTGATATGCGTACTTGTTAAAGCCTGAAATAAAGGCCCTATAAATGCTGCCATTGCAGGATTGCTTAAATAAGCACTCCATCCAGTTAAACCATTAGCAGGATTTAGTCCGTCAAACTCTGCGTCATACATGTTGAGCACAAAAGCAGGAAGAACGTGTTCTGTAGTCATTTGTGCTGTTGCATTGCCTCCATCTAAAAGATCATTGGTTACAGTCCAGTCTGCCGAAAGCACCACGTCGTTGGCAAAATCAAACGCATAGAACTCAGTAGAGTCGTTAGGGTCATTTGCGGCTACACCCCCCAGCGTTACAGTATTGTCTGTATTGCCAGCAAGGGTGTTGTTAGAAATCGACAAGCCTGTAGCTAGCACGGTTGGTCCGCTACCAGTATCTACAGACAGAGATCCTGTACCAGACTCAAACAGGTTAGCACCTTCTACTGTGACAGTAAATGCAGTAACGTCTGTTTCTGTGCCGGCCTCAAATAACTTGGTATTCGATAGTCCAGGGGTCAATACAGTACTTCCGTCAAGCAAGTCCAAGCTGCTTAACCCGAAGGATTGAACCCCTGTTAAAATGGCCCTAAGGACATCTTCTAAAGACGTACCTGCACTGTAGACTGTGTTTTCCTCAGCCCCTCCTATACCTCCTTGAAAGGATACAGTTAGGTCTTCTTGCAATACACCTCCTCCACTGTCGAGACCAGCTAAAAACTTAGCTAAATCAGGGTTGTCGACGTAAATGCGACCATGCTTTTTGTCTAGAAAAGAATTCCTACCGCGACTCATGTGTTAAAGGCTTGAAGCTTGGCTTTGATGTTTTGAAGCGTACCGCTATTGCGCTTCAGCTTAAGGAAGCGTACAGCCTGCTCCTGGTCTTCTCCCAACACTTCGTCACCGAACATGTAGGTATTGCCAGCCTTGCTTAAGACACTGACGTCTAAACACTCATTGATGAGTGCAATGAATTCCAAGTTCTTGTCCTCGCACACGCGAATGAACTCTGCAGGATCTTGATCGGTGAACGTTTCTAAGAGCAGTTCTTTCTGATCCCGCGTCTTGCCTGCAATACGCTGCCCATAGGCCTGCAAGACTTGGTCCATCTTCTTCTCTTCTTCACACACCAAAATCAATGCCTTGTAAGCATCCTTCCGCTGACGAGTTTCCGCAACACGGATCTTCTCGTCTTTAGCAGGGTCGAAGAAGTAATACCGGGATCCAAGCCCCATGTTGTCTTCGTCTTCTGCCACATGTGGATGGTTAGCAGCAAACCGAAACTTGACATAGTCCATAGGAGAATTGGGCTCTCCGTTTTCTGCTACGGATACATCCAACTCGACTCCTGACTGGGGAACTTCAATGCTCATCTCTGCATAGAAGCGACGAACTGCATTAGACCACCCTGGGTCGTTAGAGCTCATTCCAATGATTGAGGGAAGAATGCGTGATTGCTCGTCCAGGCTTAATCCTTTTACCAGGTTGCCATTCTTATCAAACACGCTGCCTACACGCCGCTTGGCTTCTACATAGACATCATCGGGAAGGTTTGTAGTGTTCTCCCGGCGGAACAGATAAACGATTTTTTCGCTCATTACTTTAAGTTGTGTTGAGGGGGTTCTGTAAAATTTTTAGGGCGAGGCTTTTGTGCCTTTTGCCCTTTGACACGTTGTCCGCGTCCTAGTGCGTCAAAGCTCATTCCTAAGCATACCTGTGACATGTTGCGTTTTTCACAACGATGACCATTAAACACAGGCTTGCGCTTAGACTTCACTTTTTTCCGTACCGTTTTTTAATGCTTTTCAGCACTCCGGCAGCTCCACCTTTCCCGTATTTGGGTACGGGCTTTTTCTTTAGTTTGGAAGCCGTCTTTTTTTTCGCGGGCATCTTTTTTTTCATGATAATTCAACATTTCCACCTTCGTCTAGCTTGACGAATACGTGAGTTTGGATTATTCCTGGTTTTTGCACTGCTTCGCTTAAGCTGCCCTAAGGAGCGTGAACAGTATGATTTGCGGCGTTTAGCAGCTTTAGATCCTTTCTTAACCTTACCAGTTACAGCGGTTTTGAGCTTAGATCCAGGGTTGGCTTTACGATACGCTTTGACTCCTTTTCGAGTCATTCCCGCTCCACTTTTAGTAGATCGGTAATTAGCTCTTTTACCTTTTGTTGTCCTACGAATAGATTTTTCGCGACGTTTTGCAGGCATTTGTGTTATCGTTTTTTGCCAGTTTTTCTTTTGTTCTTTTTTGCTGTTTTAGCCGACCTCTTGAAAGCTGCGTTAGTCGGTGCTCCTTTACTCCCTTTTTTTCGCATAGTCTCGCCAGATCCAGCTTTAATTCTTTTGCGCTTAGCGTGGATATTGGCATACAGTCCTTTTCCTGCCATGATGTAGAGAGATTTAGAGATAAAGGGGGAGAGTCGAAACCCTCCCCCCAATCCCAAGCGGATTAGCTACGGATGCACTCCAGGTGCAGGCAGTTCGTAGCACGACGGATGCTGATACCGCACTCCTTCAGGAAGTGCACAGCGGATCCATCCACGTCAGTGGCGCGAAGCGCGTTTCCACCGAATCCCGGAGGCACAGTGGCTCCAGCCACGGCCCAACGAACCAATTCGCGGTTCTTCCGGGTGATCATGCTCACGTTGTTCTCTCCATCGTACACACTCATGTCGAGGAAGATCATCCGGTAGCTCTCCAGTGGGAGACCAGTAACCGGGTGACGCTCGCTAGCAAGAGCACGTGCACCGTGGTCGAACAAGGGCAAGTGACGCACAGTGATGGTGTGTCCATCGATGTGCTGGTACTGAGTGAAGAAACCACCAAGAGAGAGGTTCCGTCCGCTTCCTCCGATGAAGGAACCTGGATCGGTGTTCTTGATGTAGCTGTTGTTGTTCAGCTCGTCCTTCATAGCGTTGTCGAACTCCTCCATTCCACCGAGGCCGGTGAAGAGAACGATGTTCATCTGAGCAGCGTCAGAAGCACCGTAGAGAGCGTCACGAACGACACCTTTCAGTTTGGCAGCAGTCAACGTAGAGTACGTGTCCACGTTCGGGATCTGCTCGATCACACCGCTTCCGAGAGGAATGGCCTTACCATTCTCATCACGAAGGTGGATCAAACCGTTCTCATCCCGGTTGTAACGAGAGTACCACAGCGCGAGCTCGGTCTCCTCCTTCCAACGCAACATGTGCTGGTACTCCTCGAAGTCATACCAGAGGTTGGTCGTGCGACCACCAACGTTGAACTCGAAGTTCACCACTCGGTCAATCATGTTGCCCTCATAGCGGTAAGACTTACGGATCAAGCTGATCTGGTTGCGCATTTTGGATGGAGCGACCCAGTTGCTCTCGTTGCCACGGCTTCCGGAGAAGGCGTTAGCTGCAAAGAGCTGAACTGCGAGGACACCGTCCAAAGCAGTACTACTAACAGAAGCAGAGCTATCGCTGCTGACCAATTCGCAAGCATACATCCAACCACCACCGGCTTGAACTGGATCTCCAGTCAAACGAATTTGGGTGTTGGCGGCGTTGCCGAACTCAACGATGTAGTTCTTCACGAACCAGCGATCAGCAAACGTCACTGTACCACCAGAAACAGTGATTGCAGTGTTCCCTACGCAAGGAACGCTCTTGTTCATGCGACCCATCACTGGGTAGTCATACTCAACATCATTGATGTACTTGACGTTGCCCATACCCTCGGTGAGGAAGGAAAGTGGGAAACGCTTGTCTTCACGACCAGAGAGGTGCGTGATCACAGGAGACAGGACGTCCGGCTGTGTAAGGAGAGCATTGGCCAACGAGTTTTCGTCGGTCATGCCATCGGAGTTAAACGTGTCTTCGTATAAACGAAGCTTTTTCAGATTGTCAGACATGGTTGTTCAGATTGTTAGGTTATAGCAAGTCCCTGAGTGACGGCAAAGGGGCAGCTTTGGTTACAGTCGACTTGCTACGAGACTTCATCCTAGTCGAAGCGGATGGAGCACTCTGGAGTCTATTCTTTAGACTCTGGGTGTTTTTTGTTTTCGCTACGTTCCGCGAAAGCTTCGAAAGGTCGAAGCCTTGGTAGATCAGATATTCTAGTGCTAACGCAGTCTCGGTATCCAATTCGGTTCTATCGAGATCACGTTGTGTAGCACCGGTTTGATCTACCGGTAATGTCATCCAGTTATAAAACTGTTTGCGTTGCTTGGTTGGAATCTGCAATCCTTTAAGCTGTCCGGTCTGGACAGTGTCGGACACTTGTTTCCAATAAGCATCTGCTTGTGCGCGTTGTTCTTGTGCTTGACGCTCTTGATCTTGGAGCATCTGTTCTTTGCGGCTAGTCTGATTGCGTTGCAAGTGAGACAAGTAGACTTCGGCGTTGTCTTTAAGGATGCCAGCATCCTCATAAGAGTCCATCATCTTGGTGATTTCTTCGTCACCAAAACCCTGGCTACGCATGCCATCTTGAACTACACGCCGTTGTACAGCTGTGTTGTCGTCAATGGTCATGGACCCGTAGTCCATTTCCGCTTGTTGTGCCTGGAAATACTTTAAAGGATCTCCGTTGTTGGCACGGTATTGAAAGTACTCTCGTACGTCAGGATACTGATTGAAGATTTCTCCAAGTTGCTCTTCAGCAATCTTGCCTGCTACAGCAGAAGTGTATTGCGTTAGACCATCATAGTCATCGGCAAACTCTCCTTCTATCTCATAACCAAGCCGCTGAGACAGGGTTTGGATAACCCCTGGCTCTTCTTCCGCATCTTGGGCGGGTGCCGCGACTGGTTCTTGCTCTGGTTCTTCCGGCGCATCTACCGGTTCTTCAACTTCAGAAATAGTCTCCACTGCTTCTTCGGGGGCTGCAGCTTCAACTTCTTTTTCAGTTGATTCTTTCGTTTCGGGTTCTTGGGATTCTTCTGTTGCTTCAGAAGCAACTTGAGGCGCTGGGGCGGAATCATTAAGCCAGTCAACACCTTTTAGGCTGTCTAAGCCTAACTCTTTGTTTTCTGCCATCGTATTGAATGTAGGTTATATGGAATATTATTCCAAGAAGATTCGGTACCGTTATTAGTTATCGGTTTTTCCGTCGTTATCGTGGTCTGTATCCTTTGCGCTTGCTTGGATTTCAGCCACTTGGATCTTGGTTTGGCGATCCCGTTCCTTCTGCTCAGCATCGTGTTGCTGTTCTATCTGAATTTTTTGCATATCCAGATCTTGCTTTGCTTGCTCGGTTTGCATTTGCTGCTCCCCAGCTGCTTTAGACAGCTCTGCTTGCTTCTTTTCTACCTCGCCGGCTAACTGCCTAATACGAGAGAAGTTGTCTGCGTCAAGAATGTCTGCAATGCTCTTGGGTCCAACCCCGTTTTGAGCCATGGCTTGAAGCAGACCACGCATCTGCTCCATCTTTTTATTTTCCTGAGAAGAGTTCTTAGCGAAAATGCCAAACTCACTTTCCATGTAAGTGGCCCCATCAATGTCTAACCAGGCATTGCGGAAGTCGTCAGTGATGTAATGAACCTTTTTACCCTCGCGGAAAGCATGCTTGGAAGTATCCAACAAGCCTTGCATCTCCTTCTGCTCGAACTTTTCGAACTTCCGGAAGATCTCTTCGGTAATGGCTGTACTCTGAGCAATGGCATCATTGGTTGTACCTGCTCCATCGCTAGCCATGATTTGACCTTTACGCTGCCTGGAGATACCCAGGAGCTCTTCCCACTCTTGCTTGACTGCTTCCAGCAATTGGATTTGAGCCGCCATGTACTGTCCTAAAGACATGTCCAAGACCTGGTACTGGTTGAAGGTGACCCGCTCGTTGTTTTTGCCCTCGCCAGTGGAGTCGATAAACGCAAAGCCCATCGCGTCGGCGTAGTACATAAACTTCTCTTCGTCCCAGCCGTGACGCTTAGGGATGGTGTTCATCTCGATCAAGGCAATCTTGTCCTTGTTCTTGGCGATGGTTAACTCCAAACGGTAGTGGAAGACGTTGTACAGGATCTGGTAAGGAACTCCCATAGACACAACACTGACGTTATCAGAGTGCCGGTTGCTGTATGCCCGTCCGTTGTACGGAAGCTTGCACTTGGAGATGTTGTTCATAGAGCTGCGCTGGCCCTCAACAGGATTGATGCCGACGTAGATGTCATTGTCAATCTGATAGCCTTCCCACACCTCGTTGACCCAATACCATTCCGTGCGTTCGCCTGCTTCGCGGTCTGTGCGGTAGGTGTCATCTACCAATGACATCTGCTCTACCCCAAACTCATCGACGTAGTAGAGCACTCCAATCTTTCTGAAGCTCTTCCAACACACATGCATGACCTCGACAAAGCGGTCGTTGTCTCCGAAGTTGTCTTCGATGCGCTGCAAGAAGGGGATGGCAAAAGACCCTCCCCGGTTTCTGGTGTGGTCTTCGATTTGATCGATCTGCTGCTCAGACAAGAGATCGTAGAACTGATCAATGACCGCATTGCTGCTCATGAGCTGACGCCGCACAACCCAATCTCCGTCTTCGATGAAGTCTAGATCAGGGCTTTTAGAAAAGTCAATGTCCAGGGGACTTACGATGTCATACTCTACATCGTCCATGCACACGCCTTTATAGCTGTACACGTATCCACTGCAAAGCCAATCAAAGAATCCCTTCTGCAGCTTGTCTTCGATATCCAGGTTGTCCCTGAGATAGTTTAGGACTTGCTGACCTACGATAGCGCGAGAGTCTTGGTAGGTCGTATCGATGTACTCCTCCACTTGCGCAGGAGTCATAGCCTCTTCTGTAGGCTGACCTGTATTGACCCCCTGGGCATTTAGCTCATTGACAAACTGCTGCTGCAGGTGTTGCAGGATCAGCTTCTTCTGCTCTTGCTCCTTCTTACTGATTGCATCCTCGTTGGTGACGCTAACCATGTAGTTGTTCGGGCGGTTGGTCTTTTCGCCCAGGAGAAGATCCACAACAGGTTTGATGATGTTGTAGTTGCGCAGGCGTGCCGGAAAGTTCCGCTTCTGGTTGTGCTGAGTGTTGTATGGATTAGTGACGTAGTTGTAGTCACTCTCGTTCATGTGCCCGTTGTAGGCTTCATAGAACTGCAACAAATCATGCTTGCCAGTGGCAGAAAACGTGGATTCCTTGATGAATCCTTTGACCGAGTCGATTCCCCACTGCTTGGTTTTTTTGCGGCGGGAGATCTTTTGTTTTGGAATGTGATTGTGTGCCATCAGACAAATAGTTCACGGTTGAAAAACCCAGTCTCAACGGTCTCCGATTCTGGCTCTACAGGTTTGTCGTAGAGGTCCATCATGAAGAACATGCCAATCAATAGGGCCGACACACGGTCAAAGTTTCCGGTGTCGCTCCACTTGATTAGCTCATCGATTAAGGCGATATCGTAGATGTTGTGGAGGTTGAGCTTCCACTCCCCCTCAGCGTTTTTTGCGCGTTTTTCTCTCAGCCAATCCCTGAGGTACAGGACCGCTTGGCTCTTGCGTTGCTTAGATCCCATACTGAGACCATAGTTTCTTCCCAGGCTTTTTGCTTTAAATCCATTGGACCGATCAAAAAGCTCGACTTCCTCCATCAAGCGATGTAGGTTCTTGGTACGCTTAGCGTATGGAATGACCTCCCCCCGGTCGTTCTCAAATCCAATCTTGGCGTTGTAGTACTCGCTGAGCAGAAACAACGTCGAGTTGAAGTCATCCTGAGTCTCGGGCCTTCCAACGTAGGAGGCCACAATCATATCGTCAGGTTTGGAAAAGGGGTTGGGGCGCTTGAATACGTATGCCGATCCTAGCGAGTTGCCCGTAGAGGTATCGTGGGCATAGGGGTCATGGGCAATAAAGTATAGGTTGCCGGGGATGTTGCCTTCGGTGTCGCGATACGGGCTTTGGTATACGACTACGCACCCGGTGATGTCGTCTCCCTTTTGATGCGGGAACTTGGTTACTGGTCTGGCTTTTTCGCTAGGGCGGAACTTGATGCCCCCTTCAGACTCTATTAGAAACCCTGGTGTTCCTACGTTATCTAGCTTTTTGGATTGTACCAGCTTGCCTCGGTGCTCTACAAGAGCGGCAGTTGGGAACACATTGCTGCTAGTTTGGAGAAAAGCTTCTCTAGGCTTCCAAGGATATTCAGTAATGTGCTTATCAAATACTCTAGCATCTTTTGATTCAGACTTGATTCGTTCTCGGTGATTCTCTTCGTGAAACTTGGCTTTGTCGACTAGGCTGTTTCCATCCTTATCCATAAAGCCCACCTTGTTGCGGAACGAAGGAAAGAACCACCCACAATGAGTTCCTTCTCCGCCATCGTCCCAGACATTATTGACTGGAAGTAGGTTGTAGGGCGTAGGGTTGTAGAACATGCTCTCGAAGTCAATCGTGCCTCCGTCCATGTCTCCACCCGTACCGAAAATGATCATCTGGCCTGTCGTGATACCACCGTCTTCCACAGTGGGTCGCGTCGCCATGAACGTATTCTTAAGGTTCGCAAACGCTCCAGCCTCCTCAAATATGACCAACGTCGCATCCTTTCCACGCGCCGCATCTGGGTTGTCTTTAAAGGTGATCGCCTCGACCTCCGACTTGTAGCCTTTTTCAACGCCCTGCCCATTGATGTATTCCAGATATGATGCCTTCTTGTGGTTTTGCTTGTCGATCTGACTCCTGCGCTTGCCCCATCCTGTATACTCGTTTAAGAAGTCCATGTTGGCTGCGGCCATGGTCATGATCCCCTTTGGATACAGGTATTTCTTGTCATGGGCACACAGCAGCGTATAGCTGTTGCGAACCGTGTTGTAGGTATTGGTGGTAATGGCTGCGTTCTTGTACGAAAAGCCTTTACGCCGGGCCTTGGAGACAATCAGATGCTGTCCCCCGTCAAGCCATTGGTCTTCGATATCGGTAGAGAGCTTTAGCGCCTCTAGCCTATTGCGGGTAATGCCGTTTCG
>MDTC01005008.1_pt1 | contig 10734 bp, 9 predicted proteins | sample 811181 | NCBI WGS metagenome assembly MDTC01 (sample SAMN05326644, study PRJNA326480) | marine metagenome | isolation source: seawater | place: Pacific Ocean: North | collected 2011 | reverse complement strand
TCCTTGATTTTTTTAAGGCAAAGGAGCATGCCATTGTGCCCTCTGCCAGTCTCATGCCAGACGCGCCAAACCTACTTTTCACCAATGCCGGCATGAATCAATTCGTGCCAATATTTCTGGGTGAACAAGTAGCCCCCTATAATCCCGGTCGAGCTGCGGATACACAAAAATGTATCCGCGCTGGTGGCAAGCACAATGACTTAGAGGACGTGGGGATGGACACTTATCACCACACATTTTTCGAAATGCTGGGCAACTGGTCTTTTGGGGATTATTTCAAAAAGGAAGCAATCCAGTGGGCGTGGGAGCTCCTTACAGAAGTGTGGGGTTTCCCGAAAGAGCGTCTTTACGCGACGGTTTACCTGCCCGATGTCGGTGAACCCGGAGAGTTTGACCAGGAAGCGCATGATTGCTGGGAATCGATTTTTGTAGCAGCTGGACTTGACCCTTCCGTTCACATCGTCAATGGCGGTAAAAAGGATAACTTCTGGATGATGGGCGACACAGGCCCTTGCGGTCCTTGTAGTGAGTTGCATATTGACCTGACCCCAAATGGTGACACCGCGGGTGAGTTGGTAAACGCTGATAACGCGCGGTGTATTGAGATCTGGAACCTTGTTTTCATCCAATACAACGCAAATGCTGACGGCAGTTTCGAGTCGCTTGCATCCAAGCACGTTGACACTGGCATGGGCTTTGAGCGTGTGGCGGCAATAATCCAATCCACGAAAAACTTCACCGACTTTAGCGGGGTGGTTTCCAACTATGACACGGATATCTTTGGCCCAATCTTTGCCGAAATAGAGAAGCTGAGTGGCAAGAGATACACTGCCACCCTTCCAAGCAAAGAGAACCTTGAACAGGAAAAGATTGATATTGCCTTTCGGGTAATCGGCGATCACATCCGTACCTTGAGTTTCTCGATTGCTGATGGCATTCAACCAGGCAACACTGATCGCAACTATGTCCTGCGTCGGATTTTGCGCCGCGCTGTGCGTTATGGACGTACACTTGGGTTTCAGGAGCCGTTTTTCTATAAGCTGGTTGACGTTCTTGTTAAGACGATGGGCGACGTGTTCCCTGAATTAGGACAAAACCAGGATTTAATTCAGTCTACAATTCGCTCGGAGGAGGAGTCTTTTAACAGGACCTTGGATCGTGGCATTGAGTTATTTCATAAGGAAGTGAACGGTCTCGATAAAGGCAGGGAGTTGGCTGGAGATTTTGTGTTCAAGCTTTATGATACTTATGGCTTTCCGCTGGATTTAACCGAATTGATGGCGAGGGAAGCTGGGTTGACGGTGAGTAAGGATCAATTTGATAAACTCATGAAGGAGCAGCGTGAGCGCGCGCGCGCTGCTCAAAAGAAGGAAGTTATTAATGTCTCAAGTTTAAGTAGTGATGTGGGTACCGAGTTTGTCGGATTTGATGCTCTTAATGCTGAGGCCAAGGTGTTGGAAATTGTTAAGGAAAAGAAGCGGGTTGCTATTGTCTTGGATCGATCTTCGTTCTGCGCGGAGATGGGGGGGCAGGTGGGAGATTCAGGGACGGTCTCAACAAATGGGCAGACTTGGGTTGTCACTGACACTCAGAAGGTGGGAGATGTTTTTTTGCATTACCTGAAAGGAGAGGACACTCCGGAGCAAGGGTCTGACCTGGAAGTTGCGGTTGACCCTGCCCGGCGAGCTGCTATCCAACGGCACCATACGGTGACCCATCTTTTTCACTGGGCTCTACATGAAGTAACCAGCTCCGCTTCAACGCAGAAGGGCTCATATGTGGGGGCAGAGAAGTTGACATTTGATTTTAATTGCCAAGCGCTTTCCAGTAGGCAGGTTGCCGACATAGAACTTTTGGTTAACGAGCGGATTCTGGAAAACGAGACTGTCTCTTGGGTAGAGGTGCCACATGAGGAAGTGTGCGATCGAGAAGATATTCTGCAGTTTTTCAGTGACAAGTATGCAGATCTGGTGCGAATAGTGCAAATTGGGGGCAGCGAGGGCAGTTTGGATGGTTATTCGATGGAACTTTGTGGGGGTGCTCATGCCCGCGCTACGGGCGAACTGGGCTTATTCCGCATTACCGCTGAGTCGGCAATTGCTGCTGGAGTTCGACGAGTGGAGGCAGTGGCTGGGTTGGTTGCAGCTCAGCAAGCGGCTGTTGATGCGGGGCGGATAGCGGAACTTGCTGAAATGTTGAATTCGCCGATCAAAAGTGTTGAGCAGAAGGTTGTGCAGGTTTTGGAGCAGGCCAAGAAACTGGAGAAGCAACTCAAGTCGATACAGCAAAGTCGAGCTACAGACATGGCCAAGGGGCTCCTGGCAAACTCAGAAGAATCCAATGGGACCAAGTACATCATTGCTAATCTGGGTGATGAGGACGGAAATTTTATCCAATCGGTGGCTGATGCGCTCAAGGGGCAGTTTGAAGGTGTGGTAGTGCTGGGCGCAACTGCAAAAGGTTGCGTTACGCTGGTGGCGTCCGTGTCTGAGCATCTTGTTGGTAATGTGCAGGCTGGAGCTATTATTCAGGCTATTGCGCCAATTGTGGGCGGCAATGGCGGGGGAAAACCAAACAGTGCTCGGGGCGGGGGGAATAATCCGGACAAGCTGAATGAGGCACTGGCCCAAGTCCCTGGGTTGATCGCCGGTTAATGACATGAACCGTAAAGCAACGACAAAAAAGAAGCGCGTGGCTCAATCGCCTTTTGATTCCATTGAGGCAGTAGCGGCGGATATCCGTCGGGGTCGTATGGTCATAGTGGTGGATGATGAAGACCGGGAAAACGAAGGCGATCTCATCATGGCCGCAGAACATACGACGGCAAAGTCTGTCAATTTCATGGCCAAGCATGGCCGCGGGCTAATTTGTGTGCCAACCACTGAGGATCGCCTGAGGCAACTGGGTATAGAGCGAATGGTGCCTAGAAATCAGGAGGCCTTTAACACAGATTTTCAAGTCAGTGTGGATGCGGCGACTGATATCTCCACCGGAATTAGCGCCAAGGATCGCGCTGCTACTATCCGAGTGATGGCAGACCCCACGGCAACTCCTGATGATCTCACGCAGCCAGGCCATGTCTTTCCACTTCGCGCCTGTCCGGGAGGCGTTTTGCAGCGCGCTGGTCATACAGAGGCAGCGGTGGATTTGGCTCAATTGGCGGGTTGTCGGGCGATGGGCGTTATTTGTGAAATCATGAGTGATGATGGCAGCATGGCGCGCCTGCCTGAGTTGAAGCGATTTGCCAAGAAGCATCGGCTTAAAATCTGTAGCATTGAAGCACTGATTGAACATCGGCGCCAGCGTGAGAAATTGATTGATAAGGTTGAGGTTGTCAAGCTGCCGACACAATATGGTGAATTCATGCTGCACCTCTATCATTCAGCAATCGATGGACAACATCATTTGGCATTGGTGAAAGGTGACGTTGAGCAGGTTGATGATGTCTTGGTGCGGGTCCATAGCGAATGCCTGACAGGCGATGTGTTCGGTTGCCTTCGTTGCGACTGCGGCTTGCAACTGCATCAGGCAATGGAACAGGTGGCGGCGGCAAAATGTGGTGTGATTGTCTACATGCGACAGGAAGGGCGTGGCATCGGGCTGGCCCCAAAGATTCACGCGTATAAATTGCAGGAATCGGGGTCGGATACGGTGGAAGCCAATTCCAAGCTGGGCTTTCCGATGGACCTTCGCGAATATGGCTTGGGCGCGCAAATTCTGATGGATCTGGGAGTGCGCAGGATTCGGCTTTTGACCAATAACCCAAAAAAAGTTGTTGGGCTTGATGGGTACGGCTTGGAGATTGTCCAGCAAGTTCCTATCCGGGTGGCGGCTAATAAGCATAACAAGAAATATCTACGGGCTAAGCGGGATAAGATGGGGCATCTGATTTAATGCTCAAGCGTACGGACAAATCCATTAAAACAAAAGCCACAGGCCTCATAGCAATCGTGGCATCTGCCTATAACGCGAAATATGTCGATGCCATGCTGGATGCTTCGCTAAATGTACTTGGTGAGAATGGGGCGGAGGAAGTGGAGTTAATTAGGGTTCCAGGAGCATTTGAGATTCCCGTGGCAGTGGCAAAACTGGCCCGGCGAAAGCGGAAACGGCCAATTGCCATCATATGTCTTGGCCTGATCATCCGGGGCGAGACTACCCATGCGGAACACATAGGCACAACGGTGAGCCGACTGCTGGGAGAGGTTTCGGTGGAAACCGGTGTGCCAGTGATCCATGAAGTGCTTTTGCTTGAAAATGAAGTGCAAGCTCGGAAGCGATGCATTAATAAAAGCACAAATCGTGGTGCGGAAGCGGCACACACGGCCCTTAAAATGAGTCAGGTTATTCAATCTCTGTAATAATATCTAAATCTTTGTGAAAGTTTTCACAACTTCCTTGCTCCTTTGTATTTTTCAATGCTAGCCTTGGTCTTCATTGGGGGGGGCAAACTGTTGTCACTAAATGAAGGAATCTAAGACAGGGAAAGGGTTTTTTTGGCTTGCCGTAATTACGGTGTTTTTTTCCTTATGTCTGATTGGGCTTGGGGGGTTAGTCACGAGCAGGGAGGTGGGCTTGGCTGTCCATGATTGGCCGACCAGCTTTGGCTATAACATGTTTCTGCTGCCCATTGATCAGTGGCTTGGCAAATATGGGGTATTTGAAGAGCACTCTCATCGCCTGCTTGCCGCTATTGTGGGTTTGCTAACTGCTGGTTTAGCGTCTTGGCTTTGGTTTAGGGAGACGACAGGTAAGCCGCGGATCATCGCGCTGATTGCCATTATTGCAACCCTTTGTCTGATGGGCGTGAGGACTCAGGCGATGTTTCTGGGCATGGCCGTCGCAGCAGTGCTAATGATTATGTTCTCGTCATATAAAATCCTCAAAAATGGCGGAGCCTTGAGGTGGTGGGCTACAATGGCTTACAGCATGGTGATCGTTCAGGGCGTGCTAGGTGGGCTTCGGGTGACCGAACAAAACAACCAGATTGGTATTATTCATGGCACACTGGCACAGGTGTTCCTAGTCGTGTTGGCCTTGATTGCGCTTTTCAGCAGCGATTGGTGGCAGAAGTCGCGATTTGCTGTTAGCCCTGATGAAAAGGCTCCGCGCGTTGTGCGCGCGCATTTTCTTTATGCTGCAATTCTTGTGCTATTGCAGCTTGTTGTAGGGGCAACAATGAGGCATCAGCATGCCGGCTTGGCGGTATGGGATTTCCCCAAGGCACACGACCAGTGGTGGCCGTCTACGGATGCGAATGCGGTGGCTAGATACAACCAAGAACGCGTAGAATTACAGGAGAGGCTTTACGTCGATCATAAGGTTTATGATGCCGAAGGCAGGCCGGTAATGTTTCTGCATTCGTTCAGGGAGATTCAACCAAGGCATATTACTTTGCATATGGCGCACCGTTTGGTGGCGTTATTAATACTTGGCCTTGTGTTGGGCACAGCGATGCTGGCGCGCAAGAAACTTGGGGCAGGGCACCTGTTAAGCCGGGTGGCCCTGATATGGCTGGGCTTGGTGCTTGCTCAGGTATTGCTGGGCGTTCTGACGGTGTTAAAGTACAAGCCTGCAGACATCGCCACTATGCACGTGCTTTTTGGATCACTTACGCTCATCACGGGAGTCTTGGGTGCGGTGATATGCAGCAATCTTTATTTGCCTTCCTTAAAGATTGGATCGAAGGTGGATGCTGATGTGAAAGTGACGCAAGTTGAGGCTTTGAGTTAGGATGAGTTCAAATTTAACCATTGAGCAAAAAAGCGGAAAGGCTTCCAGCAGGCTTCGGGTTTTCTCAGAATTGATCAAGGCGCGGTTGACGCTGATGGTTCTTGTTACAACAACCATGGGCTTCTATCTGGCGACCAACGCGATGGATTGGTTGCTGCTGTTCAGGGCACTGTTTGGCACCGGTTTGTTGGCTTGTGGCGCGGCGGCATTGAATCAGTATCTGGAAAAGGACTTGGACGCGAAAATGCAGCGGACGGCAAGCCGACCCATTCCTGTTGGGCAGATTGCGCCGGAAACGGCGCTGTTATTGGGAGGTGCACTGAGCGCGGCAGGGCTGGTATATATTGCATCCCAGGTGAACCTTTTGACCAGTGTCATTGGCGCAGTAACACTTGTTTCTTACATTGCCGTTTACACTCCCCTTAAACGAGTAACACCCATTAATACGGTGGTTGGTGCTGTGCCGGGGGCTTTGCCGCCGCTTATGGGATGGACGGCGGCTGGTGGGGAGATAACTGAGAAAGGTTTGGCCCTGGTGGCGATACTTTATTTTTGGCAGCTCCCGCACTTTTTTGCCATCGCGTGGATTTACCGTGAGGAGTATGCGAAGGCTGGGTTTGTGATGCTTTCACTGGACGACGAGTCAGGTGAGCGGACGAGCCAGCAAGCGGTTGCCTATGCCGTGTGCCTGTTGCCATTTTCAATTTTACCTTACGCCTTTGGCATGGCTGGAGCTGTGTATTTTGCTGGCGCGATAATTCTCGGCGGGCTCTATCTGGCCTTTGCGATATCTTTCTATCGAAAACTATCGATAGCATCTGCGCGGCGATTGTTCATATATTCCATAGTATATCTACCCCTGCTCTTGGGGTTGATTTTTTTGGACAGGACGTAATGTTCGTTCTCACGGTTTCCCATGGGCTCAAGATTTTACTGTTTAAAGCTTGAAGATGAGGATTGAAGACTTGCCCGCTGTGAATGCGGCGTTGAATTTGCTAAGCACTGTTCTTCTGGTGTGCGGATATATTTTTATTCGGCGTGATCAAACATCAGCCCATAAAAAATGCATGTTGGCGGCGTTTGGAACCTCTGCAGTTTTTTTGGGCTGTTACCTGTACTATCATTTCAGTGTTGAAGTCGTCACTCGATTTGCAGAGCCGGGTTGGTTTAAGCCAATTTACCTTACGCTACTTGCCTCTCATGTTGTGCTTGCCATCGTCATGTTGCCGCTTATTTTCTTGGCAATATGGCATGCTTGGAAAGGCCATTTCGATAAACATAAAAAATATGCCAAATGGGCATGGCCGATTTGGGTTTATGTCTCGGCAACCGGCGTGATGGTTTATTTGATTCTGTATCAGGTTTTTCCGCAGACCTGATGAAGCCAGTCATCCATCCTTCTGCGCGTGCCGAGGCACGCCGGCAGGCGATGGTTGAGGATCTTACTGCTAACCGCCTGCCGTCGGCCTTTCTTTATGAAAGCAGTGCTCAATCAGAACGCTGGCTTGCCGTGCATCACGCTTTTTCACCTTTCATCAACGATCCAAGCTGCAGGGCGCTTTATGGCTGGATTTCTAGCCAAGCTGCTACTCATGCTCGGGAGAAAAAGATGCATGTGGTTGGCTTAGGTTGCGGCTCTGGCATTAAGGATTCCATGCTTTTGGAGCAAATGGACGAACCAGTTTACTGGCCTGTGGATATCAGCCTGGAATTGGTTTTGGAGGCAGTGGCCAACTCACCGGCTTTAAATAATCATCCCTTGGTTCTTGATCTGGCTCGATCTGAGGAGATTGGTGGGTTTTTTGATGATCAAATCCTTAGTGACTCAAGGCGTGTTTTTACGCTTTTTGGTTTATTGCCCAACTTCAGCCCGCAAATTTTGTCTGGATTACTTCGAAAGGTGCTTAGCGCAGGTGACCTTCTGTTGTTTAGCGCTAATCTTGCGCCTGGGAATGACTACGCCAAATCTGTGGATCTGATTATGTTGCAGTATGACAATCCTGTGACGCGCGAATGGCTGGCGGGGGCTCTTGCCGAGATAGGCGTGACACCTAGTGGAGGTCGGCTTTTTTTTGGACAACAAATAGTCCAAGGAGACCTGCGCCGAATTGAGGCGCGGTGGCGATTTGAAAAACAACACACCGTGGAATTCTCCGGACATCACTTTGCTTTTGAGTCTGGTGATGAGCTTGAGGTTTTCTATTCCATTCGTTACACGATGCCGACGGTGATGGAATGGCTGAAATTGGCCGGGTTGAGTTTATTGGACCATCGTCAGTCTGGATCCGGGGAAGAGGCTGTTTTCTTTTGTCAGGCATCCTGAAACTGACTTGCCCCGTACTGAACATATGCGCATATTCAGCGCAGGAATGAACCCCAAATACAGGAATATGCGCGTAGACGAGCTGCAACGGCTGGAAAAAGAGCTTCGCGAACAGTACGAGAGGACTAAGGAGAGAGGGCTAATGCAGGAACTCCGTGAAGTAGAGCAGCAGATTCGTGATAAAATCTGGAATACTGGCGGAGCACAGCGCAAAAAAGAGAATGTGAAATCAGCTTCTGGTGGGGCGTAGGGTTATTTCACGTTTTCCAAACCCCCATCGTCTCGAGTACGGCGCGCGTCTTGGGCACCTCGTGGGTTCTGAACAGGCTCGTTTTTCCCAGGGCGGCTAAAACTGCAAAAAAGGGTTCCGCACAACGTACTTCTTCCTTGAAATATTCAAAAGCATGGGGGAGCGCATGGCAAACCGGCCACCCAAGTCGACGAAGCCGAAAAGTGTTCAGAAACGTTTGCATCTGGTAACCAACTCTTTGGCCGCTGTCCTGTAGGTTTGTGTAATAAAAACCGAGGCCCGGGTCGACCATGATGCGAGACACTCCGGCTTTTGCCGCTGCATCTGTTTCTCTCTCAAAGTACTCAGACATTTCGATGATGGGGTCATTTTCAAATTGCAGATTGGATACCTCGCGCACATTGGATCCCTGAACATGGCAGATGATAAGTGCCGCCTCATGGGCTGCGGCTAATTTATATATTTCTGCGGCATGTTTTAATCCTGTAATATTCAGCACCTTGGCGCCGGCCTCCAGGCAGGCTCGCGCAACGGAGGGAAGATAGGTTTCCACAGAGACCAGCACATCATGAGATGACAATTCGGACACTGCGGGGATTAGCCTGGATTTCTGGAGTGCGTCATCTGCGCGAGCCGCATCAAGCAGGGATGATTCTGCCCCCAGATCCACAAGGGCTGCCCCTTGTTTCTGTAGGGTAAGACCGCGTTCCACCGCACCTTGCTTGGTGAGACAAACACTTTCGCGATACCACGAGTCAGGTGAGAGGTTTATCACACCCATTAAGTGTGGATTGGAATTGAAGTCAAAGGATTTGCCGCCAATATCAAAGGTGGCCACTTGGGCTGCTAGGTCACCAGAATGGGTTTCGGCAATTTTCGATAGATCTTCAAGGGAAAGCACGGAGTTGTTTTGGCATATGCTGGCAATTCTTGAAAGGGAAAGGATGGCGTGAGCGCTTCCATCAATGCATAATTTGCTCATGAAAGCGCCCGGTGAGAAACTGGTTTTTCGCGGCGGAAAGTGGGGGAGCGTGGTGCCGCTCGCCATCTTCCTGCTCTTTACGCTGGCACTCGTGGTTATGGGAGCCCCGAAGGAGGAGGGCATGATTATCGGGGCGATGGTCGGGCTTTCCCTGGGAATGTTGTTTGTCACCAACGTCGCTGCCTACAGCGAGCGTATCTTTGGCCTGATGGCCAACCGAACCGCTACTGTCGCGGTGATCTGCTGGCTTTGGGCCGGTGCATTTGCCGGGATACTTGGGGCATCGGGTCTGGTGGAGGCAACTGTCTGGGCAGGATGGAAAATGGGGCTCACAGGCAAGTGGTTTGTATTGGTGGTGTTTTTCATGGCGGCGTTGTTTGCCGTGTCGGTTGGTACAGGGCTTGGCACCGTGGTGGGGTTTACCCCAATTATGTATCCGGCAGGCATTATTCTTGGGGGCGATCCGGCCGTATTGATGGGTGCCATTTTCAGCGGTGCCACATTGGGCGATAATCTGGCGCCGATTTCTGATACCACCATCGTTTCGGCAACCACGCAGGAAACCGATATCGGCGGAGTAGTTCGATCACGGTTGAAGTACGTTGCCGTTGCCGCAGGCATGGCAAGCATTTGTTTTTTGATTTTTGGTGATGGGGCAGGGGACAGGGGGGCGGGGGAGGGCGGCCAGTTATTGGGCCAGCATGCTAACCCTGCGGGGCTGCCCATGCTTATTCCGGCAGCTCTGGTTTTTATCGTGGCGGTATGCGGTTACCATTTTCTGGCGGCATTGACTGCGGGTATTGTTTCCGCCCTGGTTCTTGGGCCGGCCATTGGCGTGTTTTCCTTGGCTGATGTTTTCTCGATTACGGCGGATGGCAGTGTTTCGGGGAGCGCGGTGAAAGGCGCGATGGGATTGGTCCCTGTGGCTGTCCTCACTCTTTTACTCGTCACCGCAATTGGACTCATGGCAGAAGGCGGATTTCTGTCCTCGATGATGGATTGGCTTGATCGTAAGTTTGCCCGTACTCCTCGCGGAGCCGAGGGTTCAATTGTGGCGCTCACTTCATTTTCAAACCTTTGCGTATCAGTCAACACCGTGGCCATGATCACCGTGGGCCCCCTCATCAATGAATTGCGCAAACGGCATCAAATCCATCCGCACCGAAGCGCCAATCTCATGGACGCCATTTCCTGCTCCTTCCCTTCGCTGTTACCCTACTCGGCATCGATTCCGGCAGCAGCGTCCATCCATCGGCAATTAAATTCGCAGCCGCAATACAGTGAGATTGTGCCTGTGCTGACTTGGGCACAGGAAGTCCCCTACATATTTTACGGCATGACCCTGTTCGTTGTGATGATTGGGGCGGTTCTGAGTGGCTGGGGCCGCAAGACCGGATAAGATGGCACGCCAGGTTGGACTTGAACCAACGACCTGCGGTTTAGAAG
>MDTC01174479.1_pt1 | contig 10736 bp, 10 predicted proteins | sample 811181 | NCBI WGS metagenome assembly MDTC01 (sample SAMN05326644, study PRJNA326480) | marine metagenome | isolation source: seawater | place: Pacific Ocean: North | collected 2011 | reverse complement strand
TGTGTAAGGGTTTAAAAAATTAATAATTCGTTTTCGTCAAAATCATTTAGGTTAATAAAATCTTCATCTAGGTATTGCTCAATAGCTTCTGTTTCTATCTCCTCAGGTATGTACCCGAATACCTCTGTGAACGTAATACTCTCCATTTCCTCTTCTGTAATAGGCGCAGAGGCATCAATTAGCTCATCTTCGGAATAGTCCTCAATATTGCTTTCTACATATTCTAGAATTTCGCTTGGACTAAGCTCTGCGAGATAGTTTTCATAGCTATTGGTCTCAACGGAGGGGACCATAAATTGCTGAAAAAGGACAAAGCCAATTACTAAAACGGCTGCTGCAGCATAAGCGAAAGGAAGGAATCTGATTTTAGTAGCGTTTTTTGTATTTAGCGAAGGTTGTTCCGTCTTGGCGACCTTCAAAGCAAGATCAGCAAAGTAATCTTCTTTCGGTAAATTAGTTTTGACCGGTTTGATGTAATCCAATATGCTTTTTTTCTTGTTCATTCTTTTATTAGATTATTCCAGAGGGGAATGGTTTAATTTCGAAATCAAAAAGTTAGAAATTTTTTCTTTGGCAATATGAAAGCTCGCTTTTAAAGCTCCCTGTGAGGTGTTTGTAATATCCTCTATTTCTTTATAACTCATATTTTGAAAATATTTCAATTCAAAGACAAGGGCTTGTTTATCAGGTAAGGTTCCAACTCCTTGATGTAAGAGATCGAGTATTTCATCTGGCTCTTTTCCTTGAAGTTGTTGAGTACCCGGAATCAGTTCAATAATATTTTGATCTAAGGAGATTCTTGACTCTCTTTTTTCTTTATTTAAAAAACTGAGCGCCTCATTGTGTGCGATTCGGTAAATCCAAGAGTAGAGAGATGATTTCCCTTCGAATTTACCAATGTTGAGCCATATTTTTATAAAGGTTTCTTGCAGAACATCCTTTGCGGAAGTATCATTTTTAACCACTTTATATACTTGTGCATAAAGCTTAGGCCCATAGAATACAGTAAGCTCCTGAAAAGCCTGCTCGGCTTTTCTTCCTTCTTTTTGAATCGTATCACGCCATTTCTGATCTCGTTTTGTCATCCTTGTATCTAGGATTAAGTTTTGCCAAAGAGGTTTAATGAATTATTTCGATTCTACTATTCTTTTTTGGAAAGAAATGATTTAAACCAATATCCAGAATCCTTTATGGTTCTCTTTTGCGTTTTGAAATCTACATGAATCAGGCCAAATCTTGGCTCGTAACCTTCACTCCACTCAAAATTATCTGTAAGACTCCACACGAAGTAGCCGTTGACCGGGGCCCCTTCGATTTTTGCTTTTAGGACTTGTTCCAAATAGGTTTCAAAGAATTCAACTCTTCTTTGGTCATGTACTCGGTTATTTTTAACTACATCTTTGAAACAGGATCCATTTTCAGTTATGATGATGTTCTCTAAATTGTATTTCGAGAATTGTTTGATTACACTGTAAATCCCTTCAGGATACACTTCGAATTTCATTTCATTCATCGGGACACCCCTCTTCTCCGCTGAAATTTGTTTTGCCCAAATAAACGGAAGAAATATATTTTTTTTGGTGACGACGCGGAAATAATTTTGTAGGCCAATAAAATCGAATTTAAATTTCAAGCGTTCTTCATCCCCTGGTTCAAAATATCGCTTTATTCTTCTTAAAGCTGGAAGAGCATCAATAGGATATCCCAAACCTAAAGAGGGTTCAATATAGAGCCGGTTCAGTAAGGCATCCATTCTTTCGACTGCACCCAGGTCTTTATAACCATGAACAGGATCATCTCTGTAAGGGTCAATTTGTGAACAGCTGAAGGTACTTCCAATATTTGCATCTGGGATGTTCTTGCGGATCATGCGCCCCCCATCAGCCATGGCCAGACAAACGTGATGTGTGGCTTTTAGAAATTTAAAGGGCCCTTTTTTGCCTGGAGCATGGTAACCTAACATATATCCTAAACCCACAAATGCCGCAGGTTCATTCATGACCATCCAGTTCTTTACTTTACTTCCAAACTCTTTAGTACAAAAGGAAACATAATCGTTAAACCAACTTATGATTTCTCTATTTGTCCACCCCCCTTTTTCCTCTATTGCTTGAGGAAGGTCCCAATGGTAGAGCGTAATCCATGGTTCAATACCAGTATTAATACATTCATCAATAACCTTATGATAGAATTCGACCCCTTTTAGGTTTATTTCCCCGGTCCCTTTAGGAAAGAGTCTTGACCAGGATATGGAAAAGCGAAAAATCCCAAATCCCAAATCTTTTAGTAGCGCAATATCCTCCTTATATCGATGGTAAAAGTCAGTAGCTACATCGCCATTTTCCTGGTTGCGTATTTTTCTTCTTTTGTGAGCAAAGTTATCCCAAATTGAAGGCCCCTTGCCATCAATATTCCAGGCACCCTCTACTTGATAGGATGCGCACGCAGCTCCCCATTTAAAGTCTTTACTGAAATCAGATGCCTGAATGGATACGATTTCATTGGTTTTTTGTGAATATGCAACTTCAAAGTATTTAAGAAAGCTAATGATTAGAATACTTATAATATGAGTAGATCGAAAATCCGGTATACGTTTCAGGATAAAGGTTTTCATTGTGTAATACCCAATGGTTTTGATTTTGAAATCTTTAAACTAAGATAGCTTTTCTAAATGATTTCATTACGTATATTTGTCTTATTGAAAATAAAAAAAACAATTATGAAAAAAATATTATTACTTGCATTTGCCACAAGTTTATTCCTTAATTCAGCTGCAATTGCACAAAAAAAGGTTGCTTTAACAAGCTTCTGGGTTTCAAAGCATATCGGTTTTGAGGACTTGGGCGGTACAGCAGGAATGATCGCAGCTATTGCATCTTTATCGGAAGATCCAAATTTCAATTTACAACCCGTATTAGATAATTTTTACAAAACTTTCACTGAGGAATATTCACAAAGTTTCCCTTTTGATCTATTGCCTGAAGATGATGTTTTAAAACGACCGGAATATGTGGCTTATGAAGGTCGATTTAATGAAGATAAGGACGCAGACCGCAGTAAATTATTTCAACGTTATTTAACACCGGAAGGTTACAAACCTCTCGTTGAATCTTTATTTAAAGGAGAAAAAAGCAATCAGATGCAAATGGTAAATATGTTCAATGATGCTGATGGAGTTATGTTTGTTTCTATGGGATATGATTTTGTAAAAAAGCCAATTCCATTTACTGCCGGAGTTAGAGCTTTTGTAAGAATTAAACTCTGGAATTCCGAAGGTAAACGTGTTTTTGCGATTAACGAATATGGTACTTCAAAGAAAAATGTTGCTATCGTTGGAGGTATTCCGATCATGAAACCGGAAAAACTTCTTCCTCTGTGTGAAAGCGCCTCTGAAAAATTGGTATCCGATCTTTCAAAAAGATTAAAGAAGGTCGCGAAAAAAGCCGCAAAGAAATTATAAGCCCTTTTTTCATTAAAAGGAAACTATTAATTATATTGAGGGGCGCTTTGCGCCCTTTTTTTGTATCCGATAAATAAGCACTGTTTGATTGTATAAATTGCTTTAATCTTTCTAATTTTACACTCTGCTTTAAAGATAAAGTAATGAATAATAAGTATCCCGAATATAATGGCTTGAACCTTCCTGAGATTTCAAAAGAGATTCAGGAGGCATGGGATCGTGATGGTATTTTTGAGGCATCAATGACCTCTCGAGAGGGAGCAAAACCTTTTGTATTTTTTGAAGGTCCACCTTCTGCTAACGGTATGCCAGGTATTCACCATGTAATGGCACGGTCTATTAAAGATATTTTTTGTCGATTCAAAACCCTTAAAGGCTTTTATGTAAAACGAAAGGCGGGGTGGGACACCCATGGTCTTCCTGTCGAGCTTGGTGTTGAAAAGGAGCTCGGAATCACCAAAGAGGATATAGGCACAAAGATTACTGTTGACGACTACAATACGGCGTGTAAAAAGGCCGTAATGAAATATACAGGGGTTTGGAATGATCTCACAAAAAAGATGGGGTATTGGGTAGATATGGATGATCCATACGTGACTTACAAGTCCAAATACATGGAATCTGTATGGTGGTTGGTTTCTGAACTTTACAAGAAAGACCTATTGTATAAAGGATATACCATTCAGCCCTATTCTCCAAAAGCAGGAACAGGGCTTTCCTCTCATGAGATCAATCAGCCAGGATGTTATAAAGATGTGAAAGATACTTCTGCTGTGGCACAATTTAAGGTAATTGATAATGCCAAATCGCCTTTTAATATTGAAGGGGAATTGTTTTTGTTGGCATGGACAACCACACCATGGACATTACCGTCAAATACGGCACTTACTGTAGGAGAAAAAATAGAGTATGTATGCGTGACAACATATAATCAATATACTTTTAAACGATCCAATGTAATACTGGCAAAGAATCTTGTGAACTATCAGTTCTCAAAAGGATTTTTCCCTGTTGAAAGTGTTGATGATTTAGAAAGCTACAAGGAGGGTGCAAAAAAAATACCTTTTTATGTAGGTGAAAGTTGTCCAGGTAAGGAATTGCTCGGACTTCGGTATGAGCAATTGCTTGACTATTGTCTTCCTGCCGAAAGCCCAGAAAATGCATTTCAGGTAATTTCAGGTGATTTTGTGACTACAGAAGATGGAACGGGAATCGTACATACAGCACCTACCTTTGGAGCGGATGATGCGAAAGTCGCCAAGGAAGCGGGAGTTCCTCCCATGCTTGTTAAAGACGATTATGATAATCTTGTCCCTTTGGTTGACCTTCAGGGTCGTTTCCGAAAGGAGGTAATAGACTTTGCAGGTATGTACGTCAAAAATGAATATTATCCTGATGGAGAAGCACCTGATAAGTCTGTAGATATTGAAATCTCCGTAAAGCTTAAAATGAAAAATAGGGCTTTTAAGGTTGAAAAATATGAGCACAGCTATCCACACTGTTGGAGGACTGATAAGCCGATATTGTACTACCCATTGGACTCCTGGTTTATCAAAGTAACCGAATACAAACAGCCAATGGTAAATTTGAATAATGCCATCAATTGGAAACCGGAGTCAACTGGAACTGGACGTTTTGGGAAATGGTTGGAGAATGCCAATGATTGGAATCTTTCTAGATCAAGATATTGGGGGATACCAATTCCTATTTGGAGAACTGAAGATGGACTCGAACAAAAATGTATCGGTTCTGTAGAGGCACTTAAAAAGGAGTGTCAAATGGCAGTTCAGGCAGGCATTATGTCTGAAAACCCACTGAATGATTTTATTCCTGGAGATATGTCTGATGCGAATTATAATCAAATTGATTTGCATAAACACATCGTAGATAGTATCGTATTGGTTTCGGATTCCGGTAAACCCATGAATCGTGAATCTGATCTAATGGACGTATGGTTTGATTCTGGTTCCATGCCATATGCTCAGTGGCATTATCCCTTTGAAAATAGAGAGAAAATAGAAAATAGTACGGCATACCCTGCTGATTTTATTGCAGAAGGAGTTGATCAAACGAGAGGATGGTTTTATACACTTCATGCAATATCATCCATGGTTTTTGGCAAAGTAGCCTATAAAAACGTAGTATCTAATGGCTTAGTCCTCGACAAAAAGGGCCAAAAGATGTCTAAGCGTTTGGGTAACGGGATCGATCCTTTTGATACACTCAGCAAATATGGACCAGATGCAACAAGGTGGTATATGATTACTAATGCACAACCATGGGATAATTTGAAGTTTGATATTGATGGAATTCTTGAGGTCCAACGAAAGTTTTTTGGAACGCTATATAATACCTACTCATTCTTTTCTCTGTATGCCAATATAGATGAATTCGACTATTCACAAAAAGATCTTTCGCTTGAAGATAGAACGGAAATCGATCGTTGGGTATTGTCAAAGCTTCACTCATTGGTCCAAAATGTAGACGAAAGTTATTCCTCTTATGAGCCGACCAGAGCGGGTAGGGCAATTCAAGAATTTGTGAGCGAACAGCTGTCGAATTGGTATGTTCGTCTTTGCCGAAGAAGATTCTGGAAGAACGATGATCCAAGCGATAAAATTGCTGCTTATCAAACGCTTTATACTTGTTTAGAGACCGTAGCGGTCATCGCCTCTCCAATTGCCCCCTTTTTTATGGATCGTCTTTATTTGGATTTGAATAAAGGATCTCAAAAATCAAAATTGAATTCTGTGCACCTTGCGGATTTCCCGAACATAAATTCTGACATTATTCAGAAAAATCTTGAACAACAAATGGAATTGGCACAACGTATCTGTTCATTAGTACTGGGTTTGCGTAAGAAAGAAAAAATTCGCGTTAGACAGCCTTTACAAAAGATTATGGTGCCTGTTTTAAATGAAGAAATACAGAAAAATCTTAACCATGTTCGCGAGTTGATTTTATCCGAGGTAAACGTAAAGCAGCTTGAAATGATCAAGGAAGACAATGAAATATTGGTTAAAAGTATCAAGCCGAACTTTAAGACAATAGGCCCTAAATACGGGAAGCACATGAAAGCGATCGCAGCCCTTATCTCGGGATGGACAGCAGTGGATATTTCTGGGCTTGAGTCAAGAGGTATCTGGGAGGGAGACATTAATGGTACTAATATTATTTTAGATTTAAATGATTTTGTAATCGATACAAAGGATATCCCGGGTTGGTTGGTTGCTAACGAAGACGGGCTCACAGTTGCCTTGGACATTTCGATTTCCGAGGATTTAAAAGCTGAAGGTATTGCGAGGGAGCTTGTAAATAGAGTCCAAAACTTACGTAAGGAAAAAGGTTTAGAGGTTACCGATAAAATCCAACTTGTGCTAGATACAAATGAGGTGATTCAAGAGGCAATTGAGCGCAATAAGAGATACATCGCTGATGAAGTTTTAGCCTCAGAGATAAGTTTTGATGATTTGAGCGGCGAAGTTCATCTTGAAACGATTGAAGTTGAAAATGATCTAAAAATTAGTTTGAAGAAAAAAGAAGCATAATATTCTATATTTGTAAGTATGTCTAAAAATTCAATTTTTGTAATCGATGGTATCGAGTTAGAAGCTGGCTCAGGGGCAGAAATCCGTTGGATTGATCGAGATTTTTTTGAATTGGTCTATCAAGGTAAATCTTTTAAGGGAGAGATTTTAAATCGAGATATTGAAAATAGGAGGCTCCGTTTAAAGTTAAATCACCGTGTATTTGAGCTTAAAAAGAAGTTTGCATTAGATGAACTTATCGCAGAACTCGGTCTTGACAAGGTAAAGGTTAAGCAGCTAAAAGAAATAGCTTCGCCAATGCCAGGAAGAATCTTAAATATTCAGGTACAAGTTGGAGATCATGTTAAAGTTGGTGATTCAATTCTTTCTTTGGAGGCCATGAAGATGGAAAATATTTTAAAATCTGATGGTGAAGGAGTTGTCAAAAGAGTTGCTATTGAAAAGGATCAGGTTGTTGATAAGGGCGAGAAACTTATAGAATTCGAATAGCTTTACTTCACATTAATTAATATGCTTTGTTCTTTCCTGTGAAAAAATGAAGCTTGAGAAAAACTTGGTGCACTAAAGGTGCCTCTTGCATTATTTGAAAATCCAAAGGGTTCTATCGGAAGTCCAAATGCATTTTTATCTAATTTACCATTACTATTTAAATCATGGAAAACGGCAATTGCATAAGTTCTGTGTGCTAGTCTTTTAAAGGTAAATTCGTTTTGGGATTTTTTGGATAAAGGTACAATTTCTCCAATGAGTTGCTTACCAAAAATTGGAAATACATCCTGATTGTCATATAGAGCTATAAACAGTTGTCCATCTTGTGATTTACACCCGGAAACAATAACAGTGAGGTCGTCGGTATTGTCAAATATTGAAAGGAATAAAGTTATGATTAAGATAAACATTTGTTTGTTGATTTAATCTGAAATTGTAGATTGAAGATAAAAAATAAGCGATAAAGCTACAATAACATAGAGAATAAGCTTAAAAAGAGTACGCTTTTTAGGTCTTTCTGGTAGGCGCGACTTGAAATTGAAATCATTTTCTTTCACACTCTAAAAATACTCGAATTTCTCTACCTTTGATATATGTCAAAAAAAGTATTAGTAACTGGTGGAGCTGGATATATCGGGTCACATACGGCAGTAGAACTTTTCAATGCTGGCTACGAGCCAGTTTTAATGGATGATTTTAGAAATTCAAATGAATCGGTTCTAGATGGATTACATACCATTTTAGGTAAACGACCGGAGCTTTTAAAGCAGGATGTTTGTCATACGGATTATATTCGGAGTTATATAAAAGAGAACGAGGTTTCGGGGATCATTCATTTTGCTGCTTACAAGGCTGTAGGCGAATCGGTTGAAAACCCATTGAATTATTACCAGAATAATGTTGAAGGATTGGTTTCTGTTTTGAAAATTGTTTCCGAGAATCCTAAAATTCCGTTTGTATTTTCATCCTCTTGTACGGTTTATGGGGAGCCAAAGGGACAAAAAGAGGTTTCCGAAAAAACACCCAAAACAATTCCTACTTCACCGTATGGATATACAAAGTGGCTAGGTGAAAATATAATTGCTGATTTGTTTTTTTCGCAAAAGACTCTTCGTTTAATGAGTTTAAGATATTTCAATCCGATTGGTGCACATTCGTCGACTAAAATAGGAGAACTACCAATAGGAAAACCGAACAATTTACTTCCATTCGTGACACAGACCGCTGCCGGTTTACATGAAAAGCTCACTATATTTGGTGATAGCTACCCCACAATTGATGGCACTTGTGTCAGGGATTATATTCACGTTGTCGATCTTGCGGAGGCACATGTGAAGGCTTTAGATTTTTTAATGCATTCAACAGAGGGTTGTCATGAAATTGTGAATATCGGAACGGGCAAGGGAACAAGTGTTTTAGAGGTTGTCCGAGCTTTTGAGCAGGTTAATAAAATTAAGTTAAATTATGAATTTGGTCCAAAAAGACCAGGCGATGTAATTGAAATTTATGCCAATGTAGATTATGCTAAAAAGCTTTTGGGGTGGAGTGCTAAAAAGACAATTAACGATGCGGTTAAAGATGCCTGGAACTGGGAAAAATCAATTCGTTCTATAAAATGAAAATAGTACTTCTATTTCTTTGTATTCATGTGGGTATTTATGGGCAATCTGACAGGCAGTCTGAAGATAGGCCTGGGCTTTTTTGGTATTATAGCGGATTGAGGCCATTTAAAGATATTGATAGAAAAAAATATGACCGTGTGATTATAGATTTAACCTATAATGACTGGATCGGCGAAAATGGTCCCTTTCAAAACAATTGGAATTCGATAGGCTTTAGTGCAAGTTTAAATAAGGATGTTCAGTTCAAATCGTATGAGAGAGTATCTCTCGGTATAGGTTTAGGATATGCATATTTAAACCATAGAACTCCGCGTATTTTTTATCTCACTCCTTTTAATGCCGTTCAGGCTAATATTCCCTCTCCTACTGATAGCATTTTATCTTCCTTCCTTACTATACATCAGTTTTATATCCCGTTAGAGTTTAGATTGAGGTCTACTGGTTGGAAGCATATTAAGTTTATTTTAGGGGCTAGAGTTGGTGTGCAGCCAAGAATGAATTTTAGCTCTTACAGACAATTTGAAGACGAAGTTTCTTATTCAGAGGTAAAGCTTAAAGAAGAGTACAATTGGTTTTATCTTTCAACATACGCAAGGCTAGGGCTTAGAAATTGGTCTTTATTTTTTGCGTATCAGCCATTGACCTTATTCTCAAATAACCATAGTCTCGATATTCATCCTATTCAAATGGGTCTTAGCATATCTTTGTTTTAGATGATTGACACACATTCACATATGTATAGTGAACAATTTGATGAAGATCAAGCTGAAACAATCTTGCGTGCTAAAGATAAGGGAATCAAGTATATATTGCTACCGAATATTGATATCGATTCAATCGATGCCTTGCATAAATTGGCGCAACGAGATAAGTGTTGTATCCCGATGATGGGATTACATCCTTGTAGCGTTGATTTAGATTATTCGACCCAGCTAAAGCGTATTTGCCTTGAGCTTTTTCAGGGTTCCCAAAAGTATATTGCAGTTGGAGAAATTGGAATTGATTTGTATTGGGATAGAAGCTTTATTGAGCAGCAGAAAGCCGCTTTTCGAATTCAAATAAATTGGGCAAAAGAGTTGGCGATTCCAATTGTGATTCACGCCCGAGATTCGATGTCTGAAATTCTAGAGATTTTAGACGAAGAAAATAGCAGTGACCTCAGAGGGGTATTTCATTGCTTTTCCGGTACGATGGAAGATGCTGAAAGAATTATGACGTATGAAGGCTTCAAATTTGGCATTGGTGGTGTAGTCACATTTAAAAACTCAACACTGCCTAAAGTGTTAAAAAGTATTCCATTGGATTATCTTTTATTGGAGACTGATGCACCTTATCTAGCCCCAATGCCACATAGAGGAAAGCGTAATGAAAGTGCTTATCTTTTGTATATTGCTGAGAAGCTTTCTGATATTTATGAATGCCCTGTTGAACAGATTAAAATAATGACTACTCAGAATGCGGAAGCACTTTTTCGCATCTCAAAATACCTAATAACATGACAAAAGTACTGGTTATTTATACTGGGGGTACGATTGGAATGATAAAGGATCCTGAAACAGGTCTCTTAAATAGTTTTGATTTTAATTCAGTATATGAGCACATTCCAGAGCTCAATAG
>MDTC01011482.1_pt1 | contig 10736 bp, 12 predicted proteins | sample 811181 | NCBI WGS metagenome assembly MDTC01 (sample SAMN05326644, study PRJNA326480) | marine metagenome | isolation source: seawater | place: Pacific Ocean: North | collected 2011 | reverse complement strand
TTTTAATTAGATAAATCATTTAAAAGGGCAGTTAAATACTGCCCTTTTTTTTGGCTTTTTAAACGTTTTTTACTTATAATACAGGTCGATTTTTAGATAAATAATAATTCATTTTAAAGGGAACTAAATTGAAATTTACAAAAGCATTATTAGGATGTTTAGCCTTAGCTCTTTCTATAGGTAGTACTTCACAAGAAAAAACTGATCAACTAGGTAAATCTATGGATATATCTACTAGTTCGATAAACTCGGGTGCTGCTAACCAAGATAGGTTAAATAGAATTGATGACGAGACTAGATTGTTAGAATTTGATTACAAAGATACGATTAAGGAATATGAGAATTTGAAGCTTTACAACGACCAGCTTCAAAGGATCATCAATTCACAAGAAGAAGAAATTATTTCTATAATCAATCAAATTGATGAGTTAGATAATATTAATATCAACCTAATTCCAATCATGCTTAAGATGATTGATGCCCTTGATAAATTTGTTTCTCTCGATATTCCATTCCTTAAAGCTGAAAGAACAGAAAGAGTTCAAAATCTTAAAACTATTATGGATAGAGGAGACATTTCTACATCGGAAAAGTTTAGGAAAGTTACAGAGGCTTATCAAATTGAAAGCGATTACGGAAGAACTATCGAGGCCTATCGATCTGAGGTTAGTTTTGAGGGTGAAACTTTTAATGCTGACTTTCTAAGAGTTGGAAGAGTCTCTCTTGCATTTGTTACTTCAAACGGTGATAAGGCTGGCTTTTGGAATAAAGCTACTGGTGCTTGGGAAGAATCCTCTGCATCTGTAAAAAGATCTACTATTGATGGTTTAAAAATTGCACTTAAGCAAGCACCTCCTACTTTAATTACAATACCACTTACATCTTATGAAAATTCAAATTAAAAAATTATATTTATTAGCATTTATATTACCTAGTTTGGTTTTTGCCCAGCAGGAAGATTCCGAAGTCGCAGTAGAGCCATCTGATATTGACATACTCCTAGAACTTGTTGAAGAAAATACATTGCTCAGAACCAAAGATGATCAAGACAGGCTAAATGAATTTATTAGCAATAGAAACAAACAACAAAAACTTCTTAATGATGCAAGATGGCTTTTAAAATTAGAGAAAGACAGAGAAGCTAAGTTAACAAAAAACTTTGAAGATAATGATGCTCGTCTTTCTGATCTAGAAGAACAACTCAACTTAAAAATTGGAACTCTTGGAGAAACTTTTGGAGTTGTAAGGCAGATAAGTGGAGATGCAAAAAGTAATTTTTCTCAATCGCTTACCAATCTTCAGTTTCCAAGTAGAATTGACTTTTTAGGTGATCTTGCAGAAAGAAAAGCCTTACCATCAGTTCCAGAATTAGAAAAATTATGGTTTACACTTCTTAATGAAATTTATGAGTCTGGTAAAGTGGTCAAATTTCAATCACCTGTGCTCGATACAAGTGGGGATGCTGAATCCCAAGAAGTTTTGAGGATTGGTCAATTTAATGCAATCGCTGATAAGAGATATCTACGTTTTATACCAGAGCAACAAATCCTTGAATTTCTAGAATCTAACCCTCCAAGCACAAGGTCATCTGTTAGAGCAATTTCTAAATTAGAGAGTAATGGTTATGCTGAATTTGCAATTGATCCAACAAGAGGTTCACTTTTAAGTTTAATATTGCAAAATCCTGGTTTCTTCGAAAGAATTAATCAAGGAGGCTTGGTTGGATACTTAATTTTAATAATTCTTATATTTGGTCTAGTTATGGGTGGTATGAGATTTAGATTCTTAGTCAATGAAAGAAATAGCATAGACGATGAGTTAACATCTGGAAATCTTAAATCTGGCTCAGCTCTTTTTGAAATTAATGAGATAATCTCAGATACTTCTCTTGATCAGGAAAAACTTGAGAACAAGATAGAGGCAGTACTCTCAAATACAGAGCCTGTTTATGAGAAGAATCTAAGCACGGTTAAATTATTAGCTGCTGTTGCTCCACTTCTTGGTTTATTGGGAACTGTTATTGGAATGATTGAAACATTCCAGGCAATTACATTATTTGGAACGGGTGATCCAAAATTAATGGCCGACGGGATTTCTCAAGCGCTTGTAACGACTATGTTAGGGCTAATAACTGCTGTTCCTCTTTTATTTGTTCATAATCAGCTTGATACAAGAAGTAGAGAAATTGTTCAAATTATTGAAGAACAAGCTATTGGAAGGATTGCTTCTAAGAATAACTAATGTTTTATTATATTTTTCTTCCTTTTACCTTTGTTGGGGCATTCATAAATCAGGGCGGATATGTTCTTATAGTTTTATTTATTGTTGCTTTGTACATGTGGTTCCTAATATCTGAAAGAGTTTATTTTTATAAATTTGAAATGAACAGTTTGATTGATAGTAGTTATAAATCCTTTTTGGGTATGAAAGGGGAAAATGAGTGGGTTAATACAAAATACAGAAATATGCACATTTCTGAAATTAATCTTCTTAAAAACAAAAATATAAATCAAATCAAGGGTCTTGTTGCTCTTTGTCCATTGTTGGGGCTGCTTGGAACAGTTACAGGCATGATTGAAGTATTTGACGTAATGGCCTACACCGGTACAGGCAATCCAAGGGCTATGGCTTCAGGTGTCTCTAAGGCAACTCTTCCAACCATGACAGGACTTGTCATTTCAATTTCAGGCCTTTTTGCAATTACTGTGGTTGAAAGATTTATTCAAGATAAAACAAATAGAAAAATGGTGGTATTTGAAAATGATTAGAAGAAGGAAAAGATTGCCTGAAGATTCAACTATAGATATTACCCCAATGCTTGATATTGTTTTTATTATGTTAATATTTTTTATAGTAACAACAACATTTATTAAAGAAACGGGTGTTGAAGTAAATAGACCAAATGCCTCAACAGCCGTCGCTGATGAAAGAGGCAATATTCTAATAGCAATCACAGAAAATAACGAAATTTATATTGATAAAAGGCTAATTGATTTAAGAGCCGTCAGAGCAAATGTTGAAAGGTTAAAAGCTGAGAACCCTGAGGGATCTGTAATTATTCAAGCTGATAAAAGTTCTAAGACTGGGTTATTAGTTGAAACTATGGACCAGGTAAGGCTTGCAGGAGTTGAAAATGTTTCAATTGCAGCAGAAAAAGACTAAAAGAATTTTCCTACTATTACTATCGGGATCGGTTTTTTCCTTTTCACTATTTTTAATAATGTATTTGATGATAAAACCTGGTGATTTAGATTTAGAGTCTCTTAAAAATCGACAAATGATTGATTTTATTAGGATCAAAAAGGACGATACTTTAAATGAAAGAGATCGAAAGCTTCCTGATAAACCACCTCCTCCAAAGAGGCCCCCACCTCCTGAAATAGATCAGCCTGAGTTAAAAAAAATGCCCACGCCTATGTTAGACATTGAGTTACCCGATATAGACATGCCAATTGATACAGATGGTGCGCTTGTTGGTGGCGGACAATTTATTGGTGATGGAGGATTAATTCCACTCGTTAGGATTGCTCCCAGATATCCAAGAACTGCTTTAATTGAAGGGAAAGAGGGCTATGTTATAGTAGAACTACTTGTAGATGAGTCCGGTAGTGTTCTTACAGCAAAAGTTGTTGAATTTAGTCCCTCATCAATCTTTAATGCTGCTGCAATTCAAGCTGTATTAAAATGGAAGTTTAAACCAAGAGTATCCGGCGGTGTTGCAGTTAAACAAAGAGGACTCACAACAATAGAGTTTAAATTATGATTAAGATTTTATTAATTTTTTCCTTAGCTATTTCACCTGTTTTATTTTCGGCACCCAGCAATGCCGGAAAAACTATAAATACATGGGTTTATTATGAGTTTTTGAGGATTGAGGAAAAAGAAGCACAAAAAAGATTTGATGAAGTTGAAGCTGATTATCTTGAATTAATTTATGAGAATACTTGGAGTTCGAGATCATTTGATCATGCAGTTATTCTTAAAAAATATGGATTTTTTCTAATAAGACAAGACAGAGCAGAGGAAGGACTTGAATTTATAGAGTGGGCTCTTAGAAAAAAAGCATTAGAGGACAGAGATATACATAACCTTCAGTATGTTGTTGGTCAAATAAATGCAAGTTTGGGTAATTATGAGCTAGCACTTGAAAAGTTAATGAAGTGGTATGAGGTTGGTAATGCAAGAAACTATGATTTAACTCCAAAAGGAATTGCATTAATTGGTATTTGTCATGCTCAACTTGAAGAATATAAACAAGGTTTAAAGTACATAACGATCGCAATCGAAAATGCAAATATTTTTGTTAAGTCATGGTATGAACTAAAATTTGCACTTCATTATAGACTTGATGATTTTGATGGAGCTCTGTCCACTTCACAAGACTTAGTTGCAAATTTCCCAAGAGATAAAAAATATTTAGAGCAAATGGGAGCAATGTATAATGAGCTTGATTTTGATATTGAGTCTTTATCAGCGCTTGAATTCGGCCTTACCCAAAGGGTTCTTGAGAAGGAAAGAGATTATTTGCTGCTATCTAATTTTTTTATGTTTAAAGATGTTCCAATTGAAGCTTCAAAAGTTCTTGAAGATGGTCTTAAAAATGGGATAGTTAAAAGAAACGAAGAGAATTTAGAATCATTGGCAAATGCCTTAATTGGTTCAAGAGAATACATTAAAGCTGCTGATATACTCTCAGAGGCATCTAAACTCTCATCAAATCCAGATCTTCCTTATAGACTAGGCCAAATTGAATTAAATCTAAGTAGATGGGCTAAGGCAATAGATTCATTTAGATTAGCTGAAAAATATGGTTGGGATGATGAGGAAGGTCAAATTGATTATTTTATAGGCATCTGCTTTATTGAATTGCAAGAATATGATGATGCCGTAGCCTACTTATCAAAAGCTGCAGAAGCTGGAAGAGAGGATTCAGTAGCTCCATGGCTAGAATATATTCAATATCTTAAAGATACAGCTGGCTAATTTTAGTTTCAAGTCTTACAATATGTAAAGTATACTTGACATCATGAGTTTAATTAAAGTAAATAATCTTAAAAAACAGTTTCAAATTGGAAGTGAGACTGTGGATGCAATTAAGAATATTAGTTTCAATGTTGAAGCCGGTGAATTTATATCAATAATGGGTCCTTCAGGATCTGGTAAAACGACTTTGATGAATATTATTGGTTGTTTAGACTCGCCAACATCAGGTGAATATCATTTAGATGATAATGAGGTTAGCTTGCTCGATGATAATGAGCTTGCGGTAATTAGAAATAAAAAGATTGGATTTGTTTTTCAATCATTTCATCTATTATCAAGGAACACTGCTTTGAGCAATGTCATACTTCCTTTGACATATGCTGGATATGATAAAAATCAGGCGCTACAAAAAGCCAAAAAGGTTTTGATGGAAGTAGGCCTTGATGACAGAATTAATCACAAACCAAATGAACTTTCAGGTGGACAGCAGCAGAGAGTAGCTATTGCAAGAGCGCTAGTTAATAATCCAAGCATAGTATTTGCAGATGAACCAACGGGAAATCTTGATTCAAAGACAGGTGAAGAGATTATGAATCTTTTTAAAAAACTTCATAAAAATGGTCAAACGATAATTGTAATAACTCATGAAAATGAAATTGCTGATCAAACTGATAGAGTAATTACAGTTAAAGACGGTCTAATTGAATCAGACGAAAGGAGAATTTAATGAGATATTTTTACATCATACCAGTATTAGTTCTAGTTAGTTGTGGTGGTGGCTCAAAAGAGTCTCAATCATACTCCTATTATCAAAAGAAAGATGTTGAACCTAAACAATTAGATCTAACAATTGAAGCCTCTGGTGAAATAGAGGCCATTTATTCGGTAGAAATAAAATCTAAGGCATCTGGAGAAATTTTGGATTTACCTGCTGAGGTTGGAGACTTTGTAAAAAAAGGTACCATTTTGGCAAGAATTGATCAAAGAACTCCCAAAAATGTTCTTGATCAAGCTTCAGCTGATCTGAAGTTGGCAGAAGTTAGACTTGAAAATGCTCAATCTCAACTTAAGAGAGGACAATCTTTACATGCTGAAGGAAGTATTGCTGATAAAAATTTTGAAGAAATACAAGAAAGTTTTGCATCAGCAAAATCTCAACATGTTAGATCTATTGTAAATGTTGAAAATGCAAAAATCGCTCTCGATGATACATTAGTCAAATCTCCATTAGATGCAACAATTATTTCAAGACCTGTTGAGGTAGGCCAGGTAATTTCTTCTCCGACCTCGGCCGTTGGAGGTGGAACCATTTTAATGAGAATGGCAGATTTATCTAAAGTCAGGATAAGAGCATTTGTTGATGAGATTGATATTGGGAAAGTTACAATTGGTCAAGAAGTGTCTATTAGGGTAAGTGCTTTTAGAGAAGAAGTATTTTCAGGAAAGGTATCAAAAATTGAACCACTTGCAATTGTTCAACAGGGTGTAACAATTTTCCCTGTACTAATAGATATTCAAAACAAGGACAACCTTCTGCTTCTTGGTATGAATACTGATGTTGTTATACAGGTAATTGATAAGGAAGTTGCGGTTAGTGCACCGACTGGAGCTTTAAGAACTAGAGATGATGCATATTCTGCTGCTGAAATACTTGGAATTAGTAAATTAAAAGTAGATAACTTTTTAAAAGATAAGGTTGATGGTGAAAATTTTACAAAATTTATAGTCTTTAAAGAATCATCAAATGGGCCAATCCTCTCGTGGGTTGAGATTGGTGTTTCCGATTTAGCAAATGTTGAAATTAAAAATGGTCTTACCAATGGTGATAAGGTTTTTGTTTTACCAAGCAAAGGCCTAGTAGATTACCAAAATAGATTTAAAGAAAGAGTTAAAAATAGTTTTGGCTAGGATGTAAATTTGTTATTCTCAGAATCCATCAAAACAGCACTGGACTCCATTAGATCAAATGCTACAAGATCTTTTTTAACAGCACTTGCAATTATAATAGGTATTGCTTCAGTAATCGCAATGTTAAGTATTGGGGCTGGAGCACAAAAAGCCCTTGAGAATGAGATAGATGCTTTGGGTGGAAGAATTTTAAGTGTTTATGCTGGTCAAACACGTCGAGGGGGTGTAAAAGGATCGTATGCTCCCCTGGAGATAAAAGATGCTGAAGCTTTAAGAAGATTTACTGATTTTTCTTGGGAAATAGCACCCGAGATGAAAGATCGAAGACAAATACAATTTGGAAATGCTAACTTTAGTGCTCAAATTGGTGGATATTGGTCAAATCATGATTCAGCAAGAGGTTATGAGATTGAGCAAGGTAGATTCTTCACTGAAGAGGAAGATCTATCTAGAAGAAGGGTTGCTGTAATTGGAGCTGACATTCCTAAAGAACTTAAAACCTCATCGAGAGCTCTTTTAAATAATGAGCTTCTAATTAATGGAGTTCCATATAAGGTTATTGGGATTCTTAAAAAAGAAGGGTCTAGAGGATGGGAATCACCTGATAATGAGGTCTATGTCCCTATAATGACTGCTAGTTCAAGAATATTTGGAACAAGGAATCTACGATCTATAAACGTAAAAATTCCAAATGATTCAAGTGTAGAGGAGTCAATGCTTTATATTGAACAAATACTAAGAGTTGCGCATGATATCAGACCTGGACAACAAAATGACTTTAGGATTAATGATTGGTCACAATATTCTGACTTGCAAAGACAGGCAACAGCAATATTTACAGCTTTATTAACAGGTATTGCTTCAATTAGTCTTTTGGTTGGGGGAATTGGAGTTATGAATATTATGTTAGTCTCCGTTACTGAGAGAACGAAAGAAATTGGCCTTCGTAAAGCATTAGGTGCTACAAACTCTGTGATAATGATGCAATTTATTATAGAAGCAGTTGTGCTTTGCATTCTTGGAGGAATAATTGGAATTATCCTAGGTATTTTGATTGTTTATGGGTTCACTGCTGCAGCTTCACTTTATGATACAGAATTTCCTTTTTCTGTTCCTTTGTATGCAATTATTGGATCACTTAGCTTTTCTGCATTAGTTGGATTATTTTTTGGTATTTGGCCTGCTAAAAGGGCAGCTAGACTTGACCCAGCCGTATCACTGAGATATGAGTAATGAAGATTTTACAAATTCTTCCTCAACTTAATATCGGTGGAGTTGAGAGAGGAACATTAGATTTATCAAAAGCATTAATTCAAAAAGGTCATGAAGCCTTTGTAATATCAGGTGGCGGTATCCTAGTTGATGAGTTAGAGAGATCAGGTGCAACTCACTATGAAATACCTGTTCATATTAAAAGTGTAAGGACTTTATTTTTTGCAAAGGAGCTTTCTAAAAAAATCTTATCTATAAATCCAGATATTGTTCATGTAAGATCGAGAATGCCAGCATGGGTTAATTTAAGAGCCTTTAAAATGCTTCAAAGAAAACCTATTCTCATATCAACATTTCATGGTCTTTACAGTTTTCCGATATACTCACAAATAATGTCATTTGTTGACCACTCTATTGCAATATCTCAGACTGTTGAGAAATATATTCATGAAAATTATAAGCTTGATAAGGATGATATTACAATTATTCCAAGAGGATGTGATCCACTTGAATTTAATAAACTCCCAATTGAATCAAAAGAGAAGATTGATTTATTAAATGAGTTTCCTCAAATCAGGGATAAAAAAGTTTTGACAATTCCTGGACGCATTACAAAATGGAAAGGGGTGGAAGAGTTTATTCAATTAATGTCATTGTTGGATGATAACTATCATGGCCTGGTAGTTGGACCAACTGCAAAATCTAAAAAAAGATACCTTAACAAGCTATTGGTTAAAGTTGCCAGGATGAATCTAAATAATAGGATAACTTTTACAGGCCCTAGAAGAGATATCGCCAATCTATACAAGATTTCTGATATTGTTTACAACTTATCACAAAAACCTGAGCCATTTGGGCGAACAATGATTGAAGCAATTGCTTGTGGTACCAAGGTCATTGGCTGGGATCACGGAGGTGCTTCTGAAATATTAAAGGAGTTGTATCCACAAGGGCTTGTTAGCTTGAATAATATGGATAAACTTTACAATACAACGGTAAGATCAATTGAATCTTCTATTAAACCAAATGAAAATATATTTACTGCTGAAAGAATGACCAACTTAACTATTAAACTCTATGAAGATCTTCTTAATTTAAATTAATCTTTTTTAAACTTTATCAAAGAAAAGAGATTTAATTTTATAAACTACTTTCTCAACCTCTCTGAATGGCTCATGAAGTGAATTAGGTTTTGTTAGCTCTAATTTATTAATGTTGCTTCCTTTAATTTTTTTATCCTCAAAGAATCCAACAAATTTATTTGCTTTAATCTCATCGATCAACATAGTTATTTTATTATTTTTCAACCTTTTCATCTCAAAGAGAAAAGTATCGCCACTAGAGGATAAAGATTCAAAAATCATATTTATTGAATCAGGTGTTACAAATTTAACTTTTGCTTTAGAAATGTAATTATCGAGAGGTTCAAAATTTTCATTGATATCAACAAACTTCTCTATATCTAAACTTTCTTTAATTAGTGAATTAAATTTTTTAGGTGTTCTTCGAGAATTGAAAATAATCCAGTCCAATTTAGGATATAACGCAGAAGCAAAATTTATTTGCGACAATAAATTCTCATTACTAAATTCAAAGTGTTTATTGATTCCACCTATAATAATTAGACCCATATCTTTTAAATCTTCATTAACTTTTACATCTGCAATTGAGCCTATGTAAGTAAAAACATTGTCTGGTACACTCTGATAGTCATGCCTAGGCGCAACAATTAAATCAAATTCCTTTTGAAAGAATTGTGGTTTCATTACTGAAATAACCTTTATCGCCTTATCTGCTCTATATCGCAGCATAGGTATATTGGTTTTGGAACCAGCACCAATAAAAATGTCTGCAATTGCAACTTTCTTAGGTCTTATATTTAAAAGGTAAAGAAGAAGCTCAAACCAAACAGGATTCTTTACACATACTTCTTCTATTTCAAAATCTTCTAATAAAGATAAATTATCTAAAATTGCGCGTACTTGTTTCTCGTGTCCAATCTTAGAATCTTTAAACCAACAAATCTTCATAAAGCAACATTATCTTTTATTTTTAATTAAAATATACACATATATTATGTTTGTTCAAAATAAAATAGAAAGATTATTGAGAGATAACTTGAATGTATCTAAATTACTTATTAGGAATGATAGCTATAAGCATAATGTACCACCAAATAGTGAATCACACTTTAATGTTCAGATTGTATCTGATGATTTTCTGAACTTATCTCAAATTCAGAGACATAAAATAGTTTATAAAGCAGTTGGGACTTTGCTTGCTGAGATACATGCATTTTCGATCACAGCTATGACAACATTAGAATTTAAAGAAAACCCGTCTTTTAGAGACACTCCAGATTGCGAAAATTAATGAAAGTTGGTATTCAAAAATATATTGGCATTATTCTAAGAAATTCTTTGATTAGCTTTTCCATACTTTTTGTATTTTTAATAAGCTTGTATCCAGGTATTTCTAACTTCCAGCTCGATGCGTCTTCTGACTCATTAGTATTGGAAAATGATCCAGACCTAAAGATATACAGAGAAATGGGTAACTTATTTTCTGATTCTGATTTTCTTATAGTTACTATGCGTCCTAATGAGGACATTTTTACCAACAAATCACTCCAA
>MDTC01093529.1_pt1 | contig 10737 bp, 7 predicted proteins | sample 811181 | NCBI WGS metagenome assembly MDTC01 (sample SAMN05326644, study PRJNA326480) | marine metagenome | isolation source: seawater | place: Pacific Ocean: North | collected 2011 | reverse complement strand
TCACTCAAAGAATTTCTTTTTCTTTTAAAAAGTGTCCTTAACTCTTTTTTTAACACTACTTGTTAATTTTAAATTTATGTCCTATATAAATCACATAAGTCATAGATAAAAAAACTGAAATGAAATATGCGATAAATGCTGTAGACTCATCCAAAGCTATGTAAAATATTAAAAAAATTAATGAGGCATATATTGCAAGGTTTGTAAAAAACTTTTTAAAAAAAATAAGATAATTTTTTAAATCAAAAGACTTTTTCTCCTTTTTAGACATAGTATTATAGCCAGCTAATAACATATCTGCGTTATTTTCATTTATAATAAAGGCTGCACAAATAAATGTTACATTACATATTATTATACCCCAAAACATTTCCATTTTTAATTTATTTAAAAGTTAAGATAAAAATTTAAAAAGAATTATTTTAGTGCAGTGAGCAAACAGTCTTTAAATCCTGAATTTTCAACCCTTCCTAATCTGCCTGGGGTATATCAGTTTTTTGATGAATCTAATAAGATTATATATATAGGAAAGGCAAAAAATTTAAAAAAAAGAGTATCCACTTATTTTCAAAAAAACGTAGGTTCTCAAAAAACAAAAAATCTTGTAAAAAATATAGCAGAGATTAAACATGTTGTTGTTTCCTCAGAATCTGACGCATTACTATTGGAAAATTCACTTATTAAAAAATACCAACCTAAATACAATATATTATTAAGAGACGATAAAACTTACCCCTGGATATGTATAAAAAAAGAGAGGTTTCCTAGAGTTATGTTCACTAGAAAGTTAATAAAAGATGGATCTGAATACTATGGTCCTTACACAAATTATAAAACTATTAATATTTTATTGGATTTAATTAATAACCTCTATCCACTTAGAATTAGCAATTATAATCTCTCTGAAAAACAAATTAATTCTAAAAATGAAAAACTTTCTCTTAGAATTTTAAAAAAGGCTGGTAATACTCTAATTCTTGGTTTTCAAACAGGAAGTTCCGTTGACATGAACGAAAGCTTGATTTCGGAAAAAGAGTATGACAGTAATATTCAATCTGTTAAGCAAATTCTAAAAGGAAAATTTAGCCCATCCAAAGACCTTTTAAAGCAAAAAATGTACGATTACTCCAAAAATATGCAGTTTGAATATGCTCAAAAAATTAAAGAGAAATTAGAACTATTAGTGAATTATCAATTTAAATCCACCGTAGTAAGTTCTAAGCTTAACAATATTGATGTGTTTAGTATCCTTTCAGATCCAACTCATGCTTATATAAATTATCTTCAAGTTGCATATGGACGAATAGTTAGATTTCATAATGTAGAAATTAAAAAAAAACTGGATGAATCCGACGAAGATCTTCTTTTAATGTGTATAGTTGATCTTAGAGAAAAATTTGACTCAAAAAATAAAACTATAATTAGTCCTTTTAATTATAAAAAGTTGCTTCCTGCAAAATTTATTATTCCTAAAGCTGGAGACAACAAAAAACTCTTAGAGCTCTCAAAAAAAAATATTGCATACTTTAAATTAGAAAAATTAAAGAAAATCAAAATCGTTGATCCAGAAAGACATACAAAAAGAATTATGGATCAAATGAGAAATGACTTGAGATTAAAAACCAACCCTGTCCATATTGAATGTTTTGACAATTCGAATATTCAAGGATCCAATCCAGTTGCAGCATGTGTGGTGTTTATAAATGGTAAACCCGCAAAAAAAGAATACAGACACTATAATATTAAAACCGTTAAAGGGCCTGATGATTATGCATCAATGGAGGAAGTAGTTTTTAGAAGATATAAAAGAATGATTGAAGAAGAAAAAAAATTGCCAAGCGTGATTATTATTGACGGAGGAAAAGGACAGCTAAGCTCCAGTGTATCCGCTTTAAAAAAATTAAATTTGCATAACAAAATCCTTGCACTGGGTATTGCAAAAAGACTGGAAGAAATATTTTATCCTTCTGACCCTATTCCTCTTTACCTAGATAAACGGTCTGAAACATTAAAAGTGATTCAACATATGAGAAATGAAGCGCACCGTTTTGCAATTACTTTTCACAGAAATAAAAGAAGCGGTCAAGCTTTAAATTCTTCATTAGATTCCATTCCTGGAATAGGTGAAAAAACAAAAATTACACTTTTAAAAAAATACAAATCATTAAAAAAAATCCAAGAAACTCCACAAGAGCAGATAGCTGCCGAAATAGGCAGTTCAAAAGCTAAAAAATTAATGTCATTTTTAAATTCATCCAAATAGTATTTTATATTTTTGTATTTATGAGATCAAGGATTTTTTTAGTTTGTTTGATTTTTTTTCTATCAAACTTGGTTTCTAGTCAAAAATTTTCTGGAAATAGCGCTCCATTTGTAAGCTCATCATATGACTCTTTTATAGCGGGAGAGTGGCTGAAATTTAGGATTCACTATGGGATTTTCAATGCCAGTGAAGCAATATTAAATGTAAAAGAGGATTCTATAAATTCTAAAAAAATTTTTAAGGCTACCGCAATTGGAAGGACTACAGGACTTGCTAGGCTTTTTTTTAAAGTAGAAGATCTCTACGAAACATACTTTACAAAAAATCTTGTTCAACCAATAAAATCAACTCGTAACGTTTACGAGGGGGGTTATACTAAAAATGTAGAAGTTCAATATGATTATTATAATGGTCAAGCTATTGTAAAAGACCTTGAGAAAAATGAAACAAATAGAGTTTCTGTTTCAAATAATGTTCAAGATTTAGTTTCTACTTTTTATTATTTAAGAAATCATTTTGATGTCAAAAAATTAAAAATTAATGACTTTATAAGAATTACAATGTTTATTGACTCTGAAAACTATAATTTTAGAATGAGGTTTTTAGGTTTCGAGGATGTTAAAACAAAGTTTGGTATAGTTCATTGTTTGAAATTTAATCCAATTGTAGAGTCTGAAAGAATTTTTAACAACAGTGAAAGTCTAACCTTGTGGGTTAGTAACGATAAAAATAAAATTCCAATAAAAATAAAAGCAGGATTAAGAATTGGTTCTATCGATGCTGATTTAGATGAGTTTAAAAACCTTAAACATCCTTTTAAAATTAAAATAAAATGAGGAAAATTTATATGCTTTTAATTTTTGTTGTTTGTGTTTCTTGTAAGAAAGATCCTAAAGCAGAAAGTCCAAAAATAATTCAAGAAAAAATTATAAAACAATTTGGGTATACTCTTAATAATTACCATGTAGTAAAAGACACTGTAGAAAACGGTGATTCTTTTGGAACTATTCTTGAAAAAAACAACTTATTTTATCCTCAAATATATAATATTGTTCAAAAGGCAAAGCAAGTATATGATGTAAGAAAAATAAATATTGGAAAACCTTACACAATTTTATTTTCTAAAGATAGCCTAAGATCTCCCCAATTATTTGTCTATCAGCCAAACTTAATTGACTATGTATTGGTTTCATTGACAGATTCTCTTTGGGCTGAAAAAAAATCTAAAGCGGTAAAATTAATTAATTTTGAAGCGGAAGGAACAATCAATAGCTCTCTTTCTGAAACGATGGAAAAACAAAAACTATCTCCTTTATTATCCAATGAGCTTTCTGAAATTTACGCTTGGACAATTGACTTTTTTAGGCTTGAAAAAGGAGATAATTTCAAAATCATATATTCCGCAAAATATGTAGATGATTCAATATATGTTGGATTAAATAGAATTCATTCAGCTTATTTTGAACACCGAAAAAAAGCATTCTACGCTATTGAATTTGAAACTGATCCAAAAAGAGGACTATTTGAATATTTTGATGAAAAAGGAAAAAATCTTCGAAGAGCGTTCTTAAGGTCTCCTGTCCAATTTAGTAGAATTTCATCCAGATATAATCTTAAAAGAAAAATAGCATATTACGGAAGGGTTCGACCTCATTTAGGAACAGATTTTGCAGCTCCTGTAGGAACAAAAATTAGAGCTACTGCGAGTGGAACTGTTATTAAATCTGGGTATACACGTGGAAATGGAAATTATGTCACCATCAAACACAATGGAACCTACTCAACCCAATATTTACACATGAAAAGAAGGGGTGTTAAAAAAGGACAATTCGTAAGACAAGGAGATTATATTGGAAGTGTTGGAATGACAGGAAACACCTCTGGTCCTCATGTATGTTATCGATTTTGGAAAAACGGTAGGCAAGTAGATCCATTGCGTCAAAAGTTGCCTGAAGCAAAACCAATCTCTCAAGATTTAAAAGATAAATACTTAACTTACATGAAACCTGTTAAACAGCAACTTGATTCAATAGGTTCAAAATTTGAAATAATAGAGGATTCAATAGCGAACAATAAATGACATTAAAAAAAACAAACCCAACACAAACCTCCACTTGGAAATCTCTTGAAGCTCATTTCAATGAAATTAAAAATATTGAGATGGAGAAAATGTTTAAAAATGGCAAAAAAGCTACTGATTTTACTATTAACTGGAATGATTTTACAATTGATTTTTCAAAAAACAGGATCAACAAAAAAACATTAGATCTTTTATGTGATTTAGGTTCTGAATGCGATTTAAAAAACGCTATTGAGCAACAATTTAAAGGTGAGAAAATTAATGAAACAGAAAATAGAGCAGTTTTACATACTGCTCTTCGAAGTGATGGGAATGAGAAAATAATAACTGACAATAAAGATGTTGTTTCTTCTATTATAAAATCAAGAAATAAAATTAGAAATTTTACTAATGATGTTCTTAGTGGAAAAATAAAGGGCTCGACAAATAAGCCTTTTACTGATATTGTGAATATAGGCATTGGTGGTTCTGATTTGGGTCCAGCAATGGTAGTCGAAGCATTAAAATTTTATTCCTCCAAGGTTAAATCTCATTTTATATCCAACGTAGACGGAGATCATGTTTTAGAGGTTATAAAAGAATTAAACCCAGAAACTACTCTTTTTATAATCGTTTCTAAAACTTTTACAACACAAGAAACCCTTTCCAATGCTAAAACTATAAGAAATTGGCTTGTTAAAAAAATCGGGGAAAATAGTGTACAAAATCACTTTGCTGCAGTTTCCACAAATACCATAGCAATTGAAAATTTTGGAATAAAATCCGAGTACGTTTTTTCAATGAATAATTGGGTCGGGGGTAGATTTTCTTTATGGAGTTCAGTCGGACTTTCCATTAGTTTATCAATTGGTTCTAAAAATTTTGAGGACCTTTTAGAAGGAGCTAGAAAAATGGATATTCATTTCAGGTTTACTCCATTTGAAAAAAATATTCCTGTTATTTTGGCTTTAATAAGTATTTGGTATAATAATTTTTTTAAATGTGAAACAGAGGCTGTTATACCTTACTCTCAATATTTAAATAAATTACCCGCATACCTTCAGCAAGCAATTATGGAAAGCAACGGTAAAAGTGTTGATAGAGATGGGCAAAACATTTCTTATCAAACTGGAAACATAATTTGGGGAAATACCGGAACTAATTCTCAACATGCGTTTTTTCAATTAATTCACCAGGGGACTAAATTAATCCCGTGTGATTTCATTGGCTTTAAAAATCCCTTGTATAAAGAGAACACTCAGCATGATAAATTAATGTCTAATTTTTTTGCTCAAACAGAAGCTTTGATGGCTGGAAAAACATCTTCGGAAGCAAAAGCAGAGCTTGACAAATCAAAGCTCAATGAAGATCAAATCAATTTTTTATTGCCATTTAAAATTTTTAGTGGCAACAAACCGACTAACACTATTTTGATAGAAAAATTAAATCCAGAGTCTCTTGGAAGCTTAATAGCAATGTATGAGCACAAGATTTTTGTTCAAGGAATTATCTGGAATATTTTTAGTTATGACCAGTGGGGGGTAGAACTTGGAAAGCAGTTAGCTTCTAATATTTTGAACGAAATAAATGAAAAAAATCTAAAGAATCATGACAATTCAACCAGTTCCCTTTTAAATAAATATTTAGAAAAGTGATACAGTTGTTCACAAAAATGTTCAAAAATTATATGATTAATTAACCTTTTTTTAACAAAAATTCCTCAAATTTGTTATAAATACAAATACACCAATTTTATGAAAAATATAACTTTATTATTAACAGCGCTTTTTGTTTCAGGGCTCTGTTTCTCACAAAGCGTTCTAACTGGGACTGTTGTTGACTCAGAATTAAAAAAAGGATTACCTGGGGCAAGTATTGTGGTTAAAGGAACTTCCACAGGAGTTACTGCAGATTTTGATGGAAACTTTAGTGTTCAAGCCCCTGAGTCAGGAACCTTAATAGTCTCCTTTGTGGGTTATGAAACACAAGAAGTGGAATTCAATAAATCTATGACCATTAATGTTCAGTTAAAAGTTTCAGGATTATCTGGAGTTACAGTTATGGGAACTGCAGATTTTGCAATTGATAGAGAGACTGCGGTAACTGTAACTACACTAACTGCGGTGGACATTCAAGAAAGAATTGGGAATTTAGAACTTCCTGAAATGCTTAATGCAACTCCAGGAGTTTACGCAACCAAAGCAGGAGGAGCTTATGGAGATTCTAGAATCAATTTAAGAGGTTTTGACTCTCAAAACATTGCGGTTATGATTAATGGAATTCCTGTAAATGACATGGAAAATGGTAGAGTATTTTGGTCTAACTGGGCTGGGTTATCTGATGTTGTTTCTGCAATGCAAGTTCAAAGAGGGCTTGGAGCTTCTAAGCTTGCTATATCCTCTGTTGGAGGAACTATCAATATTTTGACTAAATCTACTGATCTTAATGCAGGAGGTAAAGTAATGGCAACCGTTGGAAACGATGGATACATGAAAACGGTAACTTCTTATAACACTGGTGAAATGAGTGGTGGACATGCATTGTCTTTATTATTCTCAAGAACTGCAGGTGATGGTTATGTTACAGGAACTGAATTTGAAGGTTATAACTATTTTATAGGTTATGGATGGAAAGACAAATCAAATAAACATAATGTTCAATTTATACTAACCGGATCTCCACAAACACACAACCAAAGAACTGGAAGTTTTTATAACATGGCAAAGGTGGAGGATTATCAAAAATATGGTATTAGATATAATTACAATCATGGGTATTTAAACGGACAGGTTTTCAACCAAAGAAAAAACTTTTATCACAAACCACTTGCTTCAGTAAACTGGGAATATAAAATAAATTCTTCAACCGATCTTTCAGCATCCTTTTATTATTCTATTGGAAGAGGAGGAGGAACAGGAGATATTGGTAGATTAGATGGTAGTTATGCTAGTAGTTCTAAATTTAGAAACCCTGTAAACGGTGAAGTAAATTGGGATAAAATTTTTGCATCAAACTCCGGTCAAAAAACAACTTTTTATAACGGATCTACTTACAATAATGTTCCTGACCCAACTACTGGGCTTTATATTGTAAACGATCAGGATGAAACGGTAAATGGAGTAAAAAGAAATGGAATTGTTAGAAGAGCTTCTATAAATTCTCATAATTTTTTAGGAAGTATTGTCAATTTGAAAAAAACATTGTCAGAAACTCTAACTATTAACGCTGGATTCGATTTAAGAACTTATAAAGGTATTCATTATAGAAGATTAGATCACTTGCTTGGAGCAGACGGTTACAGAGATTTTGACTCAGCAAACTATCCTGCGGGAAGTGGTGACACAGCAGGAAGTATAGTTAGAAGAAAAACTTATAGTTCGAATCTTGGACAACAATGGAACGTGTTTAAAGATACTGATGAAGAAGAAAAAATTGATTACCACAATGATGGATTGGTGAGATGGATGGGAGTTTTTGGACAAGTACAATACAAAAAAGATGCTATTGCACTATTTGCTCAGGCATCTGTGTCTAGTCAAGGGTTTCAAAGAGTTGAATATTTTAATCAAGTTGGTACCGCTACATCCGATTGGAAAAATATTCAAGGAGGAAATATAAAGGCAGGTGCTAACTTTAACTTAAATGCAAAAAGCAACATATATGTTAATGGAGGGTATTACTCTAAACAACCTAATTTTGATGCAGTATATATAAATTACTCTAACACTTTAAATCCTGATTTAAAAAATGAAACAGTAACTGGATTCGAAATGGGTTATGGATATAATTCTGGAAAACTTAAACTTAATGCGAATGTTTATTACACATCATGGAAAGATAGATTCTTGTCTGATGGAGTTACTGTAGCTGGAGAAAGAGGAACTGCAAATTATTATGGTATTGAGCAAGTTCACTCAGGACTTGAATTAGATGGAAAATTTGATCTTAGCTCTTTTGTAAGTGTTCAAGGTATGCTTTCCCTTGGTAATTATGAGTATGGAAGCGATGTAACAGCTGGTGTATTTGATTCATCCAGAAAGTACTTAGGAGATGCTACTTTATTTTTAAATGGAGTTAAAGTTGGTGATGCAGCTCAAACAACTTCAAGATTAAACTTAGAGGTTAGGCCAACCGATCTGTTTAAATTCAATATTAGTATGTTCTCTGCAAGTAACTTATTTGCAAACTTTAATCCAGAGGATTTTGACACTGCTGGAGATCAGGCAATGATGTTGCCTGCTTATGAGTTATTTGATTTTGGAGCATCATATAATCTATCGATAGCTGGTGAAATGGTTTACGTCAGATTGAATGTGAATAACCTGTTTGACAATGCCTATATTTCAGAGTCTGCTACTAATATTATGGCTGATCCAAGCGATCCTTCATCTACATTCTTAGGGGTTAATACTGATAATAGAGCATTCCCAGGCTGGGGTAGAAGTTGGAATTTAGGATTTACTTATAGATTCTAGGATTTAATATTTTATAAATAAAAAAAGTCTCTTTTAAAAAAAGGGACTTTTTTTATTTAATATCCTTTATTTTTAATTGAATGCCAATTTTTCCATTCCATGTATTTTGATCAATACTATAAGCCATAGAAAAAGGAGCCTTAGTATTAACTCTATCAAATTTATCTGACATCCAAAATCCAATTGCAGGAAAAGAAATTTTTGATTTTTGTTTAATAGAAATTTTAAGGTGTTCTTTGTTTTTACCGACTTTATTTAATGCACCATCTAAGCTTAGTTCCCTAGACATAAAAATTGGTGTCTTATTCCCTGGCCCATATGGCTCAAACTGATTTAATATTCTAAAGAATTTTGGTGTTATAGAATCAAGCTCAATTTCTGACTCTATTGGAACTTCTTGCTCTGGAATCTTTTCTTTCAAAATGGATGAAACTGCTTTCTCAAAGCACTCTTTAAAAAGGTCGTAATTTTCTTCTTTTATTATTAATCCAGCGGCATATTTATGGCCTCCAAACTGTATAATGTAATCACTACATCGCTCCAATATTTTATAGAGATCAACTTTTTTAATAGATCTAGCAGAAGCTGTTAAGTTTCCGTCTTCTGACTTACAGAAAACAATAGTAGGCTTATAATGTTTTTCTATTAATTTAGAGGCAACAATCCCAATTACTCCTTTATTCCAAGATTTCTTATAGACAACTGTTGAGTTTTTGTTTTTATTATTAGATTCTTCAATTTGCATTAAAGCCTCTTTGGTTATATTTTTCTCAATTTCTCTTCTTTGTGTATTTAGTTGATCTATTTTTTTAAATAATTTTTCTGCTTTCTCAAATTGCTTTTCTGATAAAAGTTCCACAGATAATGATCCGTGAGCAATTCTTCCAGATGCATTTATTCGTGGTGCGACATAAAAAAGTAAATCTCTTATAGTAAACTCTTTTTTAACATTATTTTTTAAAATAGCGTGAATTCCCATCCTTGGATTTGAATTTACTATTTGTATTCCAATATGCGCTAAAATTCTATTTTCACCAACAATAGGAACTATATCTGCGGCAATTGCTAAGGCTACTAAATCTAAATAATTAACTATATTTTCAGTTTTTTCACCTTTTTTAAAATTTATTGCCTGAATTAATTTAAAACCTACTCCACATCCACATAAATCTTTAAACGGGTAGTTGCAGTCTAATCTTTTTGGATTTAAAACTGCTAATGCTTTTGGAATTACTTCGCTTGGATTATGATGATCGCATATAATAAAATCAATATCTTTTTTTAAAGCATATTCTATTTGTGAATTAGCTTTTATTCCACAATCAAGCGCTATAATTAATCCTATATTGTTTTTACTCGCTAAATCAATAGCACTTATAGATACACCATACCCTTCTTTGTTTCTGTCAGGAATATATGTAGAAATATTTGCTCCTATTTCTTTTAAATAAGTACTTAGAAGGGCAACAGCTGAGGTTCCATCTACGTCGTAATCTCCAAAAATCATAATAGGTTCTTTCTTTTCAATTACACCTAGTATTTTATTGACTGCAATATTCATATCCTTCATAAGAAAAGGATCATGTAGTTGGGATAAATTAGGTCTAAAAAAATCTTTTGCTTGGTCAAAATTTTTAATTCCTCTGTTGACTAACATTAAAGAAATTACAGGGCTAACGTTTAAGTCTCGGGAAAGAGAATTAACGGTTTCATTTTCATTGTTCTTTTCAATTATCCAATTCATACTACTTTTCTTTCCCTTGAACTACAATGACATATTCTCCTTTAGGTTTTTTATTAGAATAAATGTCGATAAGATCTTTGACAGATCCTCTAGAAGTTTCTTCAAAAAGTTTAGTTAATTCTCTAGAAACCGAAATTTTTCTGTTAGATCCAAAGGTCTTTTCAAATTCTAGAAGAGTTTTAAATAATTTATGTGG
>MDTC01025756.1_pt1 | contig 10737 bp, 5 predicted proteins | sample 811181 | NCBI WGS metagenome assembly MDTC01 (sample SAMN05326644, study PRJNA326480) | marine metagenome | isolation source: seawater | place: Pacific Ocean: North | collected 2011 | reverse complement strand
TACAGAGGGTCGTATCCTTTATGTAAATCCAAATGATCTTGATTCAACAGACGCAATTGATAATCAAGGTAATTCATTAACTAAACCCTTCAAAACTATTCAGAGAGCACTGATAGAGTCTGCTAGATTTTCATATGTGGCAGGAGATGATAATGATTTAGTAGAGAGAACAACAATATTACTTTTTCCTGGTAATCATATTGTAGATAATCGTCCAGGTTTCGCTATAAAAAATGAATCAGGTGTTGCAAAAGCAGTAAGTCCAGGTGGTGCTGTAACTGGAGCATTAAATACATTTACTCTCACACTTAATTCTAATTTTGACTTAACACAAGAAGATAATATACTTTATAAATTTAATAGTGTTAATGGTGGTGTTATAGTCCCAAGAGGAACTTCGATTGTTGGACTAGACTTAAGAAAGACAAAGATAAGACCAAAATATGTTCCAAATCCCACTGATGTTAACGCAAGGCAAAGTGCTATTTTCCGTATAACTGGTGCTTGTTATTTTTGGCAGTTCACATTCTTTGATGGGGATGAATCAGGCATAGTATACACAGACCCAACTGATTTTACAACTAATAATCAATCAAAACCAACATTTTCTCATCACAAAATAACTTGTTTTGAATATGCTGATGGTGTTACAAAATTACCACAGTTCAGTGATTTAACAGACTTAGACATATTCTACAGTAAATTATCGAACGCATATAATGAAGCAGCAGCAAAGAGATCAATAACACAGAAATATCCAACTGCTCCTAAAGGATTCTCTCCACAAAGACCAGAATTTGAAATTGTTGGTGCTTTTGCCACAGACCCTCTTAATATTACTAATATTGAATCAGGAGATGGTGCAACACCTGGCCAAGTCGTAACAGTCACAACATCTATCGATCATAATTTAACTGGTGGAACTCCAATTAAGATACGTGGAATAAACGTTGAAGATTATAATATCTCTACAAAAGTATCAAATGTTGTTGACTCAACAAGATTTCAATATTCATTACCATTCGTAAGACCAAATTTACCAGCAGGATCTGCTGGTGGTTTAAGTAGTTCTAATGGGCAAGTATTAGTTGAAACTGATACTGTCACAGGTGCTTCTCCTTATATCTTTAACACATCACTAAGATCTGTATTTGGTATGCAAGGTATGCATGCTGATGGTAAAAAAGCAGATGGATTCAGATCTATGGTGGTAGCACAGTTTACTGCTGTCTCTCTACAAAAAGATGATAGAGCATTTGTCAAGTATGATAGCACAAATAGAATTTATAGTGGAATCAGTTTTTCAAAACAAACTGGTGCACTCTTATCTTCTGAATCATCTTCAACAAATCCTGAGACTGTTTATCATTTAGATCAAGAGGCAAATTATCGTAAGGATTGGAGAACAAGTCATATTAAAGTATCAAATGATGCTGTTGTTCAGATAGTTTCTGTATTTGCGATTGGTTTCCACAGTCATTTCAACATGATAAATGGTGCTGACGCATCAATTACAAACTCTAACTCTAACTTTGGAACATTTTCACTGGCTGCAGAAGGATTCAAAAAAGATGCATTTACAAAAGATGATAAAGGATTTATAACATCTATTATTACTCCTCGTTCAGTTGTAACTTCAGATCAAGAGATTGAATTCTTACAGTTAATTAAGGATGCCTCTTCAAGCCCAACAAAATTATATCTATTCGGTCAAACATCAGAAACAGTTCCACCATCACATATAGTTCAAGGATTTAGATTAGGTGCAAAAGTTAATGAACAAATTTTTGTTGATAAACCTGGTGTTAGTGGAACTCCTTTTAAAGCAACTGTTGTAATGTCAAATGGTGCAACCACAGGAACATCAATTACATCAGAAAAGGTATATGAAGCTTTTCATTCATCCGCAACTGCTTCAAAGAAAAATTTATTTACAGTAGGATCCCATGAATTACAGAATGGTGAGTCAATTCGCATAATTGCTGATAATGGTGATTTACCTGAAAATATTGATCCTCACACAGTATATTTTGCAATAACTGGAACTGCAGTTGGTGGTAAAGATTCTGATTTATCAGCAACGGAAATAAGAATCGCATCATCAAAAACAAACGCTGAATTAGCAGATCCAATTTTTATTAAAACTGTTGCCAGCACAACTGATAAATTTTCAATCATAAGTCGTGTATCAGATAAAAAACCTGGTGATGCTGGTCATCCTATTCAATACGATACTTCTAGATCTAGATGGTTTGTTCATACACTCGCTTCAGGTAATACACTTCATCCAAAAATTAATGACGATACAATATTAGATACTGATATATCATTTATTTTAAGAAAAGATGATGATCGAAGTCTAGATGAAAAAATTTACAAATTAAGATACATTGTTCCAAAGGAACTTACAAATGGTAGAGATCCAGTAGATGGTTTTGTAATACAAGATTCAAACTTTACTAGTGTTTTAGCAAATACAGATTTTAATAAACAAACCATTACATCATCAGACTATGCGTTTGATCGTAATACGAGGTTCATATCACAAGCGAGTTTTGATAGCACACTCAATCTTGTTACTGTTCGCTCAGATAAACCACACAATGTTAAAGCAGGTGATCAAATAATTGTTAAGAATATTCAAAGTTCAACAAACTCAACAGGACTTGATGGCAAAGGATATAATGGAACATTTTTAGTAGATAGTATAATAAATGATAAAGAATTTAAATATTCAAATACTGACGTTGAGAATATTACACATACAGTAGGAACATTTACAAATAATACTCATACTCGAAATACATTACTTCCTAGATTTAGTCGTAATGATAACAAGGATAATTTCTTTGTTTATAGAACTGAAATAGTTTCTCCTTACATTGAGGGAGTTCAAGACGGTATCTATCATTTATTTGTTTTAAATGCCGATAATGCAATGACCGAATCTTCTGGTCAATTTACTGAAAATAAGTATAATCAAAATATCGTTAATTTATATCCAGAGTATGACCGTGATAATGTCGATGCAAACCCACCAGAAGCCACCACATTTGCAAAAAGATTTCCACTTGGTGATGTTGTAACCAACGATTTGAAGAAAAGTATCACAAGAGAAACAACTAATAAATTTTTAAAATCCTTTGATGCTACGATAGGTATTTCATCAGTTACAAATAATAATACAAATGCAGTTATTAATCTTGAGAGAGAGCATGGATTACAACAACTTAAGTATTTTTCATCCATAACTGGAGGTTCTGGACATACGAATGGCACATATCATAATATAAAATTATTCAATAGTAATGCTGTGCCCTCATCTGCAGTTTGGAATGGAGCAACTGCAAGTGAAGTAGTTGTATCTGGTGGTGCTGTTACTTCTGCAAAGATAGCAGAAGGTGGTTCTAATTACAGTGCTGGCACATATTATTTTGATAGTTCTACTGTAGCGTTAGGAGGTATCGCTGGCACACCTAATGCAAGAATTGTTGTTCCTGCAGCTGGTATATCCACAGCAACAGGTAATTATATTCAAGTTACAGGTATATCAACTGGAACTGACTCATATCATAGAATAACCGCTGTCAATACCACTAAACAAATAACTGTTGCAAAATCTGCTACTGATACTTTATTAGATAACCAACAAATAATTGATTTAGGACCATGGGTTGCTGTTGGAAGTGCATCTTTTTCATCAAGTGTCACCACGTTTAATACAACTGCAGCACACGGATTAGTTGTTGGTAATAAATTTAGAGTATTAAATGGAAGTGATGCTAGTCTTGGTGATTTTGTTGTAGAAAGTGTTGCAGATTACAATACGTTTACTGCTAATACCACTTCATCATTATCCAGTCCGCAGTATATACTCAAACATGGTTTATCAGATAACGAGGCATTATCAAGTAAAGCTGGTGAAAACTTAGGAGTAAGAGGATTATCTGTATTTGATCATGAAACTTTAATATTAAATGAAAGTCCTAATGGTGTTGATTCATCTGACCCAGAGCTGCAAGTATTATTACCTGATGGAACATTCAACGCTACATCTGTTGTCAATAGATTTCCATTAGGATCTTATATTCAGATTGACGGTGAAATTATGCGTATTTCGTCTAGTTCTACGAGTTCGCAAAAAATATCTGTCATTCGTGGTGCACTAGGAACAATTAGTTCTGCACATCCACATCTGTCTAAAATTAAAAAAATAAAACCCATACCTATTGAACTTCGTAGACCATCCATTTTAAGAGCATCAGGTCATACATTTGAATACGTTGGTTATGGACCAGGTAACTATTCAACTGCTTTACCACAGTTACAAAATAGATCATTATCTGAAAGAGAAGAATTCCTAACTCAGTCACAAGAAACATCATGTGGTAACGTTGTTTATACAGGTATGAATGATAAAGGTGATTTCTACATTGGAAACACTAAAATTGCGTCAGCAAGTGGACAGCAAACAACATTTGATATACCGATTCCAACTGTTACGGGTGAAGATCCAAATCGTTTAAGTTTAGTTGCTGATGAAGTAATTGTAAAAGAAAGATTACTTGTAGAAGGTGGAACATCAAAACAAATATTATCTCAGTTTGACGGTCCTGTTACATTCAACGAAAATGTTAGACTTGCAAATGCGAACAAAGATTTAACTGTTAATGGTAAGATTAAAGTTGCATCCACAGGTCAAATTAAAGTAAACAGTTTAACAGATTCAACAAGTATTAGCACAGGTTCAATAGTTACACAAGGTGGTGTTGGTATTGCGGGGAATCTTTATATTGGTGGTAATTTTGTTGGTGATGGTGCATCAAATCTATCTGGATTTAATAATGTTACTGCGACTGCCTTCTTTGGTGATGGTGCAGGTTTAACTAATACAGGTGCTCAGATGAGTACACCAGCGACAGGTAATCATTCTGTCGTTCTCACTGATGTGGTTTCTGGTACAATGATTAGAGGTTATACTGATACTGCACTTAAATTTGATCTTGGAAATAATAAACTTACTAGTGGTGATGGAACAACTGGAGGATTTGTTGGTAAATTAGAAGGTAATGTAGTTGGTAATGCTGATAGTGCATCAACAGCAGCTAACTTAAGTTTTGGATCTGCTAATCAAGTTGTATTTAAAAACGGTTCAAATAATGGTGCTACATCAAATAATTTAACATTTGATGGAACAATATTATCTGGAAATGCTTTAGAAATTAAAGTTAACGATAACAAAGCAGTTAAATTCGGAACTGATAGTGACATGGTGATTCTTCATGATAATACAAATGGTGGTATTACAAATAATAAAGGAAGTATCACTATAAAAGCTCAGAACTCTAATGGTAAAGGTATTTTTATTAATACAGGAAATGATCAACAAATCGCTAAATTCGAGAAACATGCAACCACTGGTGTTGGACATTTTGAGCTCTTATATAATGGTCAAACTAGAATTATAAGTCAAAGTTGGGGAACTGAGATACAAAATGGTGAATTAAGAGTTACTGGTAATGACATTGTTGCATTTTATAGTTCTGACTTAAATCTTAAAGAGAATCTTCAAGTTATTCCAAATGCACTTGATAAAGTAGGATTAATAACAGGTTATACTTATAATTGGAAATCCGATACAAATTATGATTATCTCAATGGTAAAGCTGATACTGGTGTAATAGCACAAGATGTCGAAGCACTTGGATTACCAGGTATTACCACAACAAGAGATGATGGTGTAAAAGCACTTCGTTATGAAAGATTAGTTCCTATTTTAATAGAAGCAGTCAAAGAACTTACTGCTAGAGTCAAGGCTCTTGAGTCCTCATAAATAACTAAAAAAATATCTGATGGCAAATATCAAGAAGAATTTTAATTTTCGTAACGGTGTTCAAGTAGATGATGATAATCTGCTGGTAACTTCCACTGGCCTAGTGGGTATTGGAACAACTGTGCCATTAGAGGCTCTTGACGTGCGAGGAAATGTAAGAATATCTGGTTTTACAAGCATAACACAAGCAAATATAGGAATATTAACTGTTACTACTATCAAACCAACTGAAATAATTGGTGCTGGAATAAGCGTTAGAAGTGGAATATTGACAGCTGAACGAACTGGTATAGTTACATTTTATGGTGATGCAAGATTTTTACAAGGCATGCCGACTTCACAATGGCAAGATGTTGATGTAGGTTTAGGATTTACAAGTATTTACAACACTGGAGGCAATGTTGGTGTAGGTACAATAGACCCAAGATTTACAGTCCAAATTGGTGGTGATGCAGATTCTTCACAAGAGGGTGTTGGTATAAGCTCAGTTGGTAATATAAAGGCAACAGGAATCGTTACAGCATCTTCATTTATTGGTCCTGTGACTGGTGCTATTACAGGTGATGTATCTGGAAATGTTACAGGTAATCTTACTGGATTAGTTAATTCATCTGGAATATCAACTTTTGGTGGTATTAATGCCACAGGACGTATAGTTGCTACAGCGACAAATAATGTTATTCCTTACCTCTATAGCAATCAAACAGATCTACCATCAGCATCAACTTATCATGGTGCAGTTGCTCATGTTCATGCTACTGGAGCATTATATTTTGCACATGCTGGTGCATGGTGGGAACTAGTAAACAAGGAATCGAGTGGTGTAGTTGGAACTGGGACAGAATTTTACAATATTGAAGCATTAGAATCTGATCATCTTAACATCACAGGTGTATCTACATTTAATGATAATATAGATGCGAATAAAGATTTGGATGTAGATGGTCATACAAACTTAGATAATGTAAGCATCGCTGGTGTTACAACTTTTTCAGGTGCAATTAACGCTGATGGTGGTGCAAATATTGATAATATTCAGATTGGAGTTACAGGTGATAATGAAATTGATACATCAACAGGTAATTTAACAATTGATTCATCTGGTGGAACCATAACGATTGATGATAATTTAACCATCAGTGGCGAAACTAACGCAGTCAACGTTTTAGCATCAGGTATAATTACAGCAACAACAGAATTGAATTCACCATTGATAGGTGTTGGAACTGATATACCAGCAAATCCAATTCAAGTAAGAGGAACAGGTAATACAGAAATACAAGTGACAAGTGACACAGGTATTGCAGGATTGACAGTAGGTAGAGAACCAAGCACTGCTAATATAAACAATGCAGAGTTTAGATATGGAGGCGGTGGTGGATTTCCATATAGTTCAGAACAGTCTCTTGACATAATCAATTATGGAACAGGTAATTTCAATTACCATTTAAGTGCAAATAATGCAGGTGCAGCTGCTGGAAACTTCTTCTGGCACAAGGGTTCAAGTAACGTCAGACTTATGACTCTGACTAATACAGGCCGCTTGGGTATTGGACTTACAGAACCCACTGATGAACTTCATGTAGATGGTGGTGCAACCATAAACGGTGGTTTAGGAGTTGGTGGAAATATTAATGTTACAGGAGTATTGATAGGAAATGTTCAGGGAACTCTTACAGGAAATGTTCAGGGAGTTTTATCTGGAAATGCAAATGCCACTGTAGGTATATCAACTCTTAATAATTTATCAGTAGCTGGTATTGCAACTATTACAAATTTGAAATCTACAAGAATTAGTATTGGTGAAAATCCTACCAGTTCTTTACTTAATGTCTTTATTGCTAGTGATAAAAAAGTATTTGTAAATGATGTTGGTCAGGTTGGTATCAACACCACTATACCGTTAGATGGTGTGGGTGTGAACGGATCATCTACTAACGCTGTATTCAATTCGATTGGTGTTGGTGTTACACAATTTACTTCCGCTGCTGTAGATTTAAGGGATGCAGGTACAGCAACATCGAGATATATGATACCTCCAAAGGTGAGCACTTCAGTTAGGAATAGTTTACAAAATCTTGTGTCAGGTGCAATGATTTATAATACATCATTAAATAAACTCCAAGTATACAATGGTAGTGCTTGGGAAACAGTTTCTAGTTCATAATGACTATTAAATCATCTGGTAATCCATTAGCATTTTCTGAAATCGAAGCAGAGTTTGGTGCTCAGAGTCCTAGATCTTTAGGAACATATAGATATTCTCAGACCGTGAATGGACTGACTTTTAATGGAATTGATGATGGAGTTCCAACATCAGGTCAAATAAAATTTAGTGATTTTTTTGGTAAAAGTCTGAATATTGTTGTTGATTGCTTCTCAGGAGGAGCAGACGAATTCCGTATCAATGCAAAAAATAACAAGTGGAATAATAATAATATCGTAATCATAAATCCTAGTTCTGTCTCAAAAAAAGAATCTGGAACAAAAATCACAATTAGGATTAATAAAAAATTTGGTTCAAATAAAAGTGGCACTGATAGATGTGCTTTAAGAACAGGTTCTTGGAACAATCCAGCAGCACTTATAGTTGATTTAGGTAGTAGTGCTAGAGTTTTAGGTGCTGGAGGAAATGGTGGAAGAGGTGCAGATGGTATATCTAATAATGGTCAAAAAGGTGGAGATGGATCAAGTGGATTAGGTATTGAACATCAAGGAACTGTAATTAACTTAAGAAGTGGTGCGATTATCCGTGCAGGTTTCGCTGGTGGCGGTGGCGGTGGCGGTGGTCGTGAGACAAGTAAGAATGATAGAAGAGCTGGCGGTGGAGGCGGTGGCGGTGGTGCTGGCTTCCCTGTAGGATTAGGTGGTGCTGGTGGTGATCCTCCTTCGGGAACTGATAATAATGGATCTAGTATTGGTAGTTCTGGCACTAATGCAACTGAAACTACCCGTGGCACTGGTGGTAACGGTGGAGATAACGAAGATCAAGCATTTGGTGGAAAAGGTGGTAATGGTGGACAGAATGGGACAAATGCTCAAAATGGTGCTAATTCAAGCACAGAAGGACACACAAAACCTCCAGGCAGTCGAGGATTAGCAGGGTCAAATGGTGCTGCGATTAGAAAATCATCTGGTGTCAGTTTTACCTTTGGTGTTAATAGTGGATCAACTGCAGGATCTACTAATGCTACTGGTGTGTCTTGACAAAAAAATAATTTGTTGATATACTTTTATTATGAAGGCAATTTTTAAGATTGAGGAGTATTTACCTGAGACTAAGCAAATTGTAGTTAGATTTGCAAGATTACACGCTCCAGAAAAGATTGAAAAATATGCAACTCTAGCAATTGATTATGATAGATTAGATTGCTATAGTACAGAATCTTTTGTAAAAAATCTTATGAGAGAATTTGGAAATTATCAGGTAAAAAGTAATGAGGATAAAGAACCAATAATAAATGAATCAGAAACTATCAGTGGTAAACTTGATTTATCATCGCTAGTTGGAAGAACAATTGAATGTAAAGTTGAAAACGATAGAAAAGAAATATTAAAAATGAGACGAGTTGAGTTATGAATGTAAAGAGTTATTTAAAAAGGTGTGAGGAGTTTTCAATATGCTCTCAAATTGGAGATCGTGCAGGTTTAGTTTTTGTTGAACCAGCTGTGGATAGAATGACTTTATATCAAATCGCAGTGAAGGGTTCTGGTAGATTGTCAAGTATATTTAATTCTGAATTTGAAGTTGGGGATGCAAATGGAATAAACTTCTCATCTATGAAACACTATATGGGACAGACTACTATATTTGAGTCATATGAACCCTTCCACATATATGGGTTCAACACACTAAGTAAAAATCAAGATTGGGATGGTAAATTAATTAATGAGTCTTTTGATGGAAATGATAAAAGTTGGTTAATATGTTTTGATGGTAGACCAGTGGTAAATGGTGTAGAACTTGCTAGAATGGATTATGCAAAACTAGAAAACAAACACTATGATGTAGACATAAAAGATGGATTAGTTGGAGTTTTTACTAAATTAGACTATGTATTTTGACAAATCTAAATTAAGAACAGCGTCTAAACTAGAATCCAATTACGATATTATAGTTAAGGATTATAATAATTTTAATTACACATATCAAGACAGATTAGGAAAATTTAAAATTGATACTCTATTTAAAAAATGGAGAGGTTTATATGAGTTTTCATTACAAGCTGATAAGAAGAATGTTTTTTTAGGTTCTACAGTAAAATCTAGAAAGAAGAACTTTGGACATTATGAACTTGAAGTTGATAACAAAGTAATTTGGGATGGTATTATTCTTGCAACCAAAGCTAATCTATTTAAAAAATTTTATCGAACTTATGTTGGTAGAAAGTATTTCTCAAACACATTATCTTTATTTAAAAATTTTAAGGAAGTAATTACAGTTTCGATTGCCAGATTTCCATCTAATAGAATTATACCTATACATAAAGGTAATCGAGAATTAGTTAGAATACATTATGGTATTGATGTTCCTGATGGTGACATAGCATTTACGGTGAAGGGTGAAGAAAAAAAATGGGAGAATGGAAAAGTATTTGCTTTCAATGATTTTTATGAGCATGGTGGTTGGAACAATACTAATAGTGATAGAATAATATTAATAGTTGATTTAGATCGTAAAATGATTCTTAATGGAGTGTGATGTCTTTAAAAATTTCTAGAAATATAGACCCTATTGAAAACGAGATTAGTAAAGATAAATTTGTTCTAGATTTATCAGACCATATAATTCTTGTAAAATCTTTTATTGACCCTGATGATTGTAGAGAGATTATATCTTGTTTGAATAACAAGGACTTAGATAAATCTGCTCCATATACAAAGGGATTACTAAACGATGAAGC
>MDTC01011875.1_pt1 | contig 10737 bp, 15 predicted proteins | sample 811181 | NCBI WGS metagenome assembly MDTC01 (sample SAMN05326644, study PRJNA326480) | marine metagenome | isolation source: seawater | place: Pacific Ocean: North | collected 2011 | reverse complement strand
ATAATGTATATAATGGATGATCATGTTCAAAAATTTACAGTGTATACTGCTGGATCTGGTTATTCAAAAACTTGGTGGGAAGCTGCGTATGATCATGAAGTTAATAGTAGATGGGTATTTTCGATTGACGGCGGGCCACGAACGGCTGGAATATATAGGGTAGGATTAGATTATAACTCTGCATTTGAAGCTATGAAATTAGGTGCATTACAGGGTAAGCGAGTAGAATGGCAATACATAATATTTGATCATAATAAAGATGAAGTAGAAGAATGCAAAAAAATAGCCATGGATAATAATATAATATTTAATTCTGTCATATCGCCAATAGGAGAGTGAGTTGATAAAAATCAATGTAAAATATAACTTAAAAAAAATAAAAGAAGAAGTAAATATTTTATTAGATAAACATCAATTAGTAAATAATCAACAACTTCTATTACAATCGATTGAAGGAAATGATTGGTACAGTATTAAAGCACCATATAAAATAAGAAATGATTTAAGAGAAAACGATTATATGAAACCAAACACTCCTGGTGATTGGGAAATTACTAAACTTATAAAGGATACCGGCATATGTAGAACTAGACTTATGAAACTAAAGCCTAAGGAATGTTATTCTTGGCATCATGATGTTGGTGATAGATTACATTTAGCGGTTTGGACAAGTGAAAAATGTTTTTTTATTGAAGATAAAAAACTTGTAAATATTCCAGCAGATGGACATCCATATATCGTAAATGTTGATAATTATCATACAGCAATGAATTGCAGTGAAAATGACAGGTATCATATTGTTGGCGTGTTTAGGGAACAATTGTAAGATCTTTTATTTTATGAGGCTGTGCTAATATCCAGTTTATAATATAAATGCAATATTCAATAGACATTTTTGGTTTATCAATATGTTTAACTCTTGGAGAGTCAAAGTATCCAAACCGTATTATTGTAGTATTACTTCCTTGATAAAACAACTGTTCATTTGCTTTATCAAGTGCAAACTTTTCTATGGCATATATATGTGGTTGCTTTTTAATTTCATCTGGAGAATTTGAACCAATATTAATTATTCTTTTATTTAATTCTGCAGCTTCATAGAGTAATTTTACTTGATTGTCATGTTTACAATTAATAAATACATCACAATCATTTAGCGTAGGAACTGTGTCGTAAAGATCATATAAAGCTTTACCTAATCCTCTTTTTGTACCAGTGATATAAAAACGCATTTTTTTGTTTACAACCCTAACGTTATTTGATATAATATATATTACGTAAGATTAATTAAGGAGAAATCTATCAATGAATAAACTAAGTATGGTTGCGGTTGCTGCCGTGGCAATGATGAACACCAGCGCATATGCGTGTGGTAATATTACAATGGCTGGATTAAGCTGGGGATCGGCTGCAATTCTAGGTGCCATTGATCAAAAAATTGTAGAAGAAAATTTTGGATGTCAAGTTGAAGTTATTCCCGGCGGAACAGTTCCATCTTTCACTTCTATGACTATGAAGGGCGTACCTGATATTATGGGTGAACTCTGGCCGAACGCAGCCGGAATTGATTTATACGATAAGGCAATTGCTGATAATCGTATTGTGTCAGTTGCCGAATCTTCACCGATTGGCGGTGTAGCTGAAGGTTGGTATATTCTACCAAATATTCTAGAAAAACATCCTGAACTTACAACGCTTGAAGCAGTATTGAATAGACCGGATTTATTTCCACACCATGAAGATAAAAGTAAAGGCGGATTTGTAACATGTCCTCCTGGTTCTGGCTGTCAAATTTCTAACGCAAATCTTTTTGTTGCAAATCGCATGAAAGAACGAGGATGGTCAATGATTGAACCGGGATCGTATGCCGCTGAAGATACAACTATTACTAAAGCTGCATTACGAAATAAGCCGTGGTTTGGTTACTATTCAGCTCCTACAGCTTTTGTTGGGAAATACAATCTAGTAAAACTTGACTGGGGCGTTGACTTTGCTGGCCAAGAAAATTGGAATTGTATTACAAAGCCGGATTGTCCAGAGCCAAAGCCTTCAGCATGGACAACATCTTTTGTTCGAACTATTTTTACTCAAGAGTTTGATCAAAAAGTATCTCCTGAAATGAAAAGCTATTTTGCTACTCGTGTTATTCCAGGAGATTTAATGAATAATTTGCTATTGTATAAAGAAGATAACCAAGCAACGCCTGAAGAAGTTGCAGAGTATTTTCTAGAAACATATCCTGAAGTATGGAAAAACTGGCTATAATCTAAATAAACTATGTAAAAAAAGTGGGCGGATGCTCACTTTTTTTTACTTTTAATGCATTTTTTAGTGTACATTGCCGTGAAAATAGTGTATAATATATCTATAAAATCAAAAAGGAAGAGGAGCCTAGTATGATTAAGTTTGAATTTCAAAATCCAGATCACAACGATACTTGGAGATTTATCATTGCGTTTTGTATGACTCAGCCTGAAGGTACACCTAATGTAGATCTTCAGCGTATGTTAGCTGAACAGTTCGGTATCGAAGCAAGCGAAACTGCTTGTGCACTAGCTGCAATCAGATTCTAGGAGGATTATTATGGGACAAATTATTCTAGGAATTATTTTTATGTTTGCAATGGCTTCATTACCAATTTTGATGTTCATATGAAAAATCCTATTGCAAAATATCTCATGTGTTCTTATGCATACTACGAAGAAGACAATCCTCTTGTCAGTGATGATGAGTTTGATAATCTTGCTAAGTGGTTACTCGAGCATTGGGATTCAGTGGATCATCCACATAAAAAATATATTACTAAACATGATCTTGAAGCGGGTACATATCTTGGTAAGTATCCTTCAATGGTAGCAGGCGCAGTGAGGAGTTATCGTGTCACATCAGTCAGAAGTAATTGATACTTTAGGACATCATCTTGTTGGTGTTATTTGGAATGTAATTGGAAGTAGAGGAGATAAATACAATGTCGAAATGGTCAACTACGGATTTGAATGTAATTGCATTGCATATCGGAAGTGCAAGCATATCAAAGAGGTCGAGAAAAAAATCACTTCTCAATGCACTTTTTAGTTTACTTTCGTGGAAAAATAGTATATAATATATCTATCAAATGAAAAAAAGAGGTTTATATAATGGCACATATGGTTGAAACAATGGCGTACGCGGGTGAGACACCTTGGCATGGATTGGGTGTTCCAGTCTCAAATGATCTTACACCGGTACAAATGCAGGAAAAAGCAGGACTTGATTGGAAAGTTCGCGAAGTCGAATCATTTATTGAATTCGATGGTAAGAAAATGTCAACAGGCCTTAAGTCGCTTGTACGTGAAACAGACGGTCGTATTCTTACAAACGTTGGTGAAAACTGGAATCCAGTTCAAAACGAACAAGCATTTGAATTCTTTTCAGAGTATGTAATGGCAGGTGATATGGAAATGCATACTGCTGGTTCTCTCAAAGATGGTCAAATGGTATGGGCGCTGGCTAAAGTCAAAGACTCATTCGAGATCCTCGGTGGAGATCGTGTTGACTCATACTTGTTATTCTCAAATCCACATCAGTATGGCAAATCAATCGATATTCGCTTTACGCCAATTCGTGTGGTATGTAACAACACTTTGACCTTTTCACTCGAATCAAAAGCAGAACGCTCTGTTCGTGTAGGTCACCGTGTAGAATTCGATGCTCATTCAGTTAAAGAACAACTCGGTATTGCGACTATGAAAATGGAACAATACAGTGAAGTTGCAAAGTTCTTGGCTGGTAAGCGCTTTAATCAAGACTCATACATTGAGTATCTCAATTCAGTCTTTCCGCGTACAGCAGATAAGCGTGTACAAGGCAAAGGATTGTCAATCGATACACTTTCACGTAACGCTAAACTTGCACATGATGTTATTGAAACTCAGCCAGGTGCAGAGTATGGTGAAGGTTCATGGTGGCAGGCATTTAACTCTGTCACTTATATTACTGATCATGTACAAGGTCGTAATGCAGACAACCGTCTTTATTCATCATGGTTTGGCGGTAACCAAGTTCGTAAGAGTCAAGCTCTTTCAAAAGCAATCGAATATGCAGAAGCGGCATAATGTATCGCATTAAAGGATACTTTAGGGATCATACTGTTGTCAGATACTTTACTGACCAGTATGATGCCATAGAGTTTAAAGATATAGTGGATGCTCACTATCCACTAAAAGTAACATTTGAAAAAGGAGTTTATCCAGTGAGAACATTTATTGTCAATGGTTGGAATGCTGTAATGGATGATAAACGAAATCCACTCAGCAATATTCCAGATCTTCAAGTACGACATCTAGTCATGCAAGTATTAGCTTGGATGTGGTGTATTGTATTTGCGTTTATCGTTGGTAGTTGGACTGCATTTGGTGTAAGTGTTATCGGGCACGTTATTCTGCTTGCAGCTATTGCAATTACTGTAGGAACTTTTGAAACAGCCAGACGAGCTCCACAATATTTTGGTGGACTTGGTCGAGGTAATGGCGGAGAACATGAATGAGAAGTATAGATAGAGATGTAAAAGCTATGGCACAAGGTATCGATGCTATTAATGAACAAATAAATATTTTGAGTGGTAACGTTAAGCTTCATAAAGCAGAACGCAAACGACTTGAAAGGTTATCTGCAGTCAAGAGTCAATTAATAGATAATCCTAAAGACTGCGCAAAATTGGTAAAACGATACGAGGAAATGTAAAATGAACGACGGTCCTTTGAAATCAGCACTTGACAACTTATCAAGTCAAGGTGTAATTAGACGTGAATTAGTCACGTATAGAATGAAAAGCGGTAAGATGATTCGTGAAACAGTTTGTAGAGAATATCGATCAGATGGAGATTATACTGATCATTCTATTTCTACTCCTTTTAATGGAGGAAGCACAGTATGAAAGCACATAGTATAGAACAAACTGCGGCATGGGCTAAAAGCTGGAACATGAAAGGATTTGAACATCTATATCCTGAAAATCGTGAGAAAGCTCGACAGCAAGGCATTAAACAAAGTAATGAACGTAAAAGGAACACTGAGTACAAAGACAAGTAAAATGGAGCTTAGTAATGAAGTGGTTAAAAACTTGGTTTAAAAAATGGTTGGCTAAAAAAGAAGCGAATGTACCTAAGTATTTAGGTCGTAAGTAATAAAAAGAGCATTTAGGTGCTCTTTTTCTGTTTACTTTTCTGTATAAATAGTGTATAGTTGTTATATAATATAAAACAACATAAGGAAAAGAACATGCTTAAGTTTAAAACATTTGACATGATACAGGAGATGGCAGCTGTGAATGTAGCGGATCTAGATATGAAATTTTTAAATAGAGCTCAAAGAGTAACATCATTCAATCTGAAAACTGGCGATTTTGAAAATCTTAAATACAAAGCTGAAATACAGCACTTATTTAACAGATCGTTTTTTCCTGAATTTGACTTGAATCAAACTATGAAAGGTCAACCTAACATACGTCAATTAAATAAAACAATTGACAAACTAAAAAAAGAAAGTTTTATTAACTACAATAGACTTCACTTCTACAATCTAAAAGGGGTAGGCCCGGGAGAGGCAGCTCTCTACTTTCTTTTAGATGATGCACATCTCGGTGGCGGTGGATCTGCTGGTGTTGATCTCGTTTGTGCAGGTCAAAAATATGAAGTCAAAGCTTGTCTTGTATCAAAAGATGGTAGATCACTAAGTGGATTTAAACTCGGCGGTACTGCACCTGTCGGATCACTTGTTACAGAGTTAGTAAAGTACAAGAAAGAACTTGGATTTACTACAGCAGGTAAAGGTGAGAATGAAGTTAATACTTCTCAAATGGCTGCAATTAAGAAAGCATATCCTCGTGAATATGCAAAGATTGAAGCAGACTATGGTAGAATTGCAGGTAGATACTTTGGTAGTATTCCAGTAATTTTTATCAATAATAACTCAAGTAATAAAGTTGATCCAGAAGATAGTGCCGAAAAAACTAGACAACTTAGCGGTGCGGCTGGCGGCGTAGTTGCAATTAAGAAGGTAACTACACGAGACATTAAAATGCAAGTTGCAACACAAGGCACATTAAAGCCAATGGTGACTGTATAATGGAAAATTTTGGTTCGTATATAACAGAACAAAAAAATACTCATATGACTCACATCGAAGATAAAGTTATCTATGGTGGAGTAAAAGGAACAAGGGACGCAATCATGGCATTGCGTTCTCTTCGAGATGCACTTGGAGGTGTACATGATGGAAACGTTAGTGTTAAATGGGACGGTGCTCCTGCTGTGTTTGCTGGGATTGATCCTAGTGATAAGCGATTCTTCGTGGCGAAGAAAGGGATCTTTAACAAATCTCCCAAAATATACAAGAGTGATGCTGATATTGATGCTGACACTAGTGGCGATCTTGCTACAAAGCTTAAACTCGCTTTACGGTATCTTCCTGACTTAGGAATCAAAGGAGTAATACAAGGTGATTTTCTGTTTGGTCCAGGTGACGTTAAAAAGAGTAAAATCAAAGGTAAAGACTATATTACGTTCCACCCCAATACAATTGTATATGCAATACCAGCAGGCACGGAAATGGCCAAGCAAGTATTATCGACAAAAATCGGAATCGTATGGCACACGGAATATAAAGGCTCGTCATTTGAATCTATGAAAGCTTCATACGGCGTTGACATAACTCGATTTAAGTCTAAGAATGTGTGGTCTCAGGATGCAATGTTGAGAGACATGACACAATTTACTATGTCAAAAAAAGACACGGAGGAAGTCAATGCATTACTTAGCGAGGCAGGTAAAATCTTCAATCAAATCAGCGGCAGCACACTTAGGCAGCTTGAAAATAATAAAGAGCTTGCACAAACTATTGAAACGTTTAATAACACATATGTGCGACGCGGTGAAGTGGTTACTAATAGCCGCGCACACGTTGGGAATCTTTTACGTTATGTTCGTAACAAATATCGTAAAGAGCGTGATAAGCGTAGTACGGAAAGAGGAAAAGCAGGACAAGAAGCAAAATTAAATGAATTGCTTTCATTTTTTTCAGCAGAGAATAAAATGTCTCTTACAAAAATGTTTGATTTACAAAAGTATATCATTCTAGCGAAAATGAAACTTATAAATATACTTAATAAACTAAACAAAGTTCAGACTTTTTTGAAAACAAGAAAAGGATATCGTACAACAGGCCAAGAAGGCTATGTAGCAATCGATAAACTTGGTGGTGATGCAGTGAAAATTGTGGACCGAATGGAATTTTCATTCGCAAACTTTTCACCGACTATATTAAAAGGATGGGATAAACCAGGAAGGAACTAATAATGGCTGAAAAGCTATTAAGGTTTAAAGACCTATACACCGCAGAATATCGTCCAGGCGAAGACGAGCTTACTAACTATCGTGCAATGAAACGTAAGAAACATATGTACGAGGCAGTTAAATATCCTCATATGATGTATGACCCGAAGACTGGTAACGAAATAGAAGTTAAAACGCCAGCTGATCATGAAAAATATACTAAGATGGGTTATACACATGAGAAGCCAAGTGTAGATGAAGCTCTAGATATTCGTCAGAGATTAGCCAAATCTCGTATGTTTAGGCGATATAAGTCAAAAATCAAGTTAGGCCGCGATCGCGCAAAGCGCCGCATGGCTAAACCTGATGTCTTACGTAAACGCGCTAATAAAGCAGCTCGTACACTCATCCTTAAAAAAATTACTAAAGGTCAAGATAAATCCGATTTATCATTTGCCCGCCGCCAAGAGATTGAAAAGCGTTTAGAGAAGCCTGCAGTTAAGAAAAGAATTGCAATGCTCGCTAAGCGCATGTATAAAGATGTTCGTAAAAAAGAAGTTGAGCGGAAAAAAGGTTAATGATTAATTCATTTAGTAAGTTTCTTGTTGAAGAAGAAAAGCAGGTTTTCTTTACCTTCGGTAGAATGAACCCGCCTACAATTGGTCATGAGAAGTTATTAGATAAACTTGCTCAGAGTTCTCGTGGTTCGTCATATAGAGTTTACCTGTCTCAGTCACAGGATAATAAGAAGAATCCTTTACAGTATGCAGAAAAGATTAAGATTGCGCGTAAGATGTTTCCACGACACGCTAGATCTATTATGTTAAATAAAAAAGTTAAGACAATCTTCGAAGCTTTAACTACGATGTATGATGAAGGCTTTGCAAATATTAATATGGTAGTGGGATCAGATCGTGTAACTGAATTTGAGATTCTTCTTAAACGTTATAATGGCACAAAGGGAAAGCATGGATTCTATAACTTTAGAAAAATTAATGTTATCAGTGCAGGCCAGAGAGATCCGGATGCAGAGGGCTCGGAAGGTGCGAGTGCTACAAAGCAGCGTGAGGCGGCGAAATCAAACGACTTCACGGCATTCGCTCAGGGTCTCCCGAAAAAAGTTAGCAATGCAGATGCAAAACGAATATTTAATTCAGTCCGAAAAGGACTTGGGTTAAAAGAACAAAAAGAATTTAAGAATCATTTACAACTAGAACCTGTATCCAAGGTTAGAGAAGCATATGTTTCTGGAAATTTATATAAAAAAGGCGATGATGTTATTATTAAAGAAACATCACAAGTTGGAACTGTATTGCAACTTGGGTCTAATTACGTAATTGTAGAGGCAAATGGTATGAAGTTTAGAAAATGGCTAGATGATATTGAACCATTAGATGAAGATTATTATAAAGGCCTTTCGAAAACAACTGCAGATAAAAGAAAAGCACATTTTAAAAAACACGGCGATAAACCTGACGATCAAAAGAGTGCATATAAACCTGCACCAGGTGATGCAAATGCTAAAACAAAGTTAAGTAAACACACATTGAAATTTCGCAGAATGTATGATGAACAAAACACAGACATGGCAAAAGCAAAAATTGAAAGAGAAAAAAAGGCAGATCAAATCAAGCATGATCGCATGATGGATAGAGCACGAATGAGAGACACACTTAAAAAGAACAAGGAAACAAAATGATTAGGTTTAGTCAATACCTCTCAGAGGAAGAAAAGAAGGGTCTTGCGGCTAAGGCTGAAAAGTCTGGCATGCCAATCGGTATCCTTCGTAAAGTTTATAATCGTGGAATGGCTGCATGGAAAACTGGTCATCGACCAGGAACAACACCACAACAATGGGCTATGGCGCGTGTTAACTCATTTGTAACTAAATCCTCAGGTACTTGGGGAAAGGCAGACAAAGATTTAGCCGCAAAGGTAAGAGGATAAAATGAAAACATTCGATCAAATTAGAGAAGAAGCTAAGTCTATTGATGAGGCATCGGCCACAGCAGGTGATCATGAAGATGCAGCGCATGCACATAGAACTGCTTCAAAACAACCTAAACAAGATTTAAGAGCAGTAAAAGCTCATGAAAAAGCAGCTGAACATCATGATACTGCCGCTAAGCATCTTAGAAACGGTAATGCATATGCTGCTCAAAATGCACATATCAATGCTAAAAATGAAGCTGATAAAGCTAAAGATCATGGTGATGTTCACTCTAAGAGAGCACATGCTGATACACGCGCGATTGGCGAAGGTTTTGTATCAGCTGCGCAGCGCAAAGCCGTATGGGCATCTAAAGCTGACGGTGGTAAAGGTCATCCAGATAATAAAAAAGAAGCTAAGTCTGCAGATGTAAAGCCTGAAAAATATACAGATGCAAATGGCAAAATAAAAATTCGAATGGTTCCAGTTGTCAAAGAACAAGATGAAGTTAATGAATTAGACACCTCTACTTTAGTTTCTTATAGAAAAAAAGCTAATAAGCAAAGATATAGCAATAACATTTCAAAGAGAACTCAGAGAACTGCCGGTGTTGATGCTGCTGATAAAAAGTTGAGAAAACGCAATATCGATAAATTTGGCGATCACTCTCCAAAGGGTGTTGATAAAATGGGTAATCGTAAAGAAGATTATACACCAGCACAAAAAGCTGCAAAAGAAAAAGGTAGAATTGGACCTAAGGGCGAAGTTGGAAAAAGAGAGTATGGTTCTGATAAATCAAAAAGAGGTTTTCATAAAGCTCAACGTGGCGTAAGCGGCAAAGGCGATAATCGTAATACGATGAGTATTTTTGATAGGCAACCTAAGACAGCATTGCAAGGCAATAAACCTAAAGGTAAGTTGCCAGAAGATTCAGATGCGGTTAAAGCATTTCTTGCAAAAGGTGGTAAGATTAAGAAACTTCCACCAGCAAAAGCTCAAGGCTATCACGGTAAAGATGATCCGGGTAAAGGCATGCACGGTATGATGGACAGACCTGATACAAAAGCCATGGGTACTCGCAAAAAAGTCAAGTCTATGGCGGCCGAATCAGTAGATTATCATAATAAAATGGCAAATGCACATGATCATCATGGTAACTCACATGAAAGTGAAGTTACTAATGGTGGCCATGATGATCATGATTATGCCGGCGGTGATCATCATGAAGCATCAGCCGCCCATAAGGCAGCAGCCGCAGCACATAAGAAACATGGCGGAGATTCTTCTCAATATAAATCAGCCGCGGCAAAAGCAAAATCTGCTTCATCTGATGCTAAAGATGCATCTTCAGAACTTAAATTTAAGAAAACAGCTGCTCCTAAATCAATACGTGATATGCATCCAACTTTGAAAAGTGAAGCTGTAAAACCAACAAAAGCTATGCACGTTTTTGATAATGAGAAAGATGCTCGAGCTAAAGCAAAAGATATCGATGGT
>MDTC01004212.1_pt1 | contig 10737 bp, 7 predicted proteins | sample 811181 | NCBI WGS metagenome assembly MDTC01 (sample SAMN05326644, study PRJNA326480) | marine metagenome | isolation source: seawater | place: Pacific Ocean: North | collected 2011 | reverse complement strand
TTAAAACGCTTTTTCCCCATAAAAATTAACCCCTTTCTATGAATGTTTTATCACAATACTAATTTTAAGGGTGGATCAGTTTTTCGGGGTAGGGTCAATTTAAGCAAAAAAGCTATTGAAGGAATTATTGATTGCGCTTTAGAAAATATTGCAAAAGCTGTAAAAAAGGATAAAAGATTTTCATATCCTGGATTTGGAACTTTTACAGTTAGAAAAAGAAAAGCAAGAACTGGCAGGAATCCACAAACAGGTGCAAAACTACAAATCAAGGCTTCAAAAACAGTTGGCTTTAAGCCAGCTCCAACGTTGAAAACATCGCTTTAATCTTATTTCTGACTGAAAAACATTATATTGTATATTCTTGGAAATTTTTATTGCTCAATAATATATACTATAACAAATACTTGCAAGGTTGAGGTTATGAGCAACAAAGAGGAAACAATTGTAGAAAAATTATTATTGAATGATAATTCACAAAAAATAGTTGCAATATTTACCCTTCTATATTCTTCTAAAAAGGCTCTATATATAGATGAATTAATAGAGTGTTCGAAGATTTCAGATGAGAAAATTCGGCAAGGGGCAATTATGGTTTTGGCAAAAATCCGGTCTAAAAAAGTTATACCAATCTTGAAGAAAGCACTTAAAGATAATTGCGAAGGTACAAGAATTATTGCTGCACTTGGTCTTGCAGGTCAGAAGGAGAATTCAGCTATTCCAACTCTAAAACTTGTTATAAAAAATGATAATAAAGATCATAGTACTCATAAGCTTGCTATCGAAGCATTAGGATTCTATCAAAGCGAAAAGTTGCTACCAACTTTAGCAGTTGCAATTAAACATAGAAGAAAAGCAAGCAGAAAAAATGCCATGGTGGCAATTTCAAAAATAAGAACCAAAAAAGCATTTGAGATTTTAAAAAAAGCAATGACTCAAGAAAGAAATCCAGAACTGCAGTCAAAAATTAGTACTATGGTAAATATGATGCAGAGGCAACTTAAGTATTAATTCACTTAGATTAATAGTTGCAAGCATGATGCTGTAAAAGGGTCAGAATAATAGCCCTCCTTATAAAATATTTATGGAAAGAATATTAACTAATAGGATATAGTCAAAATCCAATGACTAAAGATCAGAAAGGTGGAGACCTCTTTATAGTAGATAACAGTATTTCTGGCTGGACTTGCTTGCGTTATCTTAAAGAATGGTCTGGACTTGCCAAGAGCTTTGATGTAGCTACTGGATATTTTGAAATAGGTTCGCTTCTTGAACTAGATGGAGAATGGCAGAAACTCGACAAAATTCGTGTTCTAATGGGGGACGAGACTTCTCGCAGAACCCGTGCAGCCCTCTTAAATGCAGTAAAAATAAAAGCCGAGCAACAGCTTGATAAAAGCATTGAAGATAGCAAAGAAAAAAATCCATTCCTAAAAGGCGTACCTGCAATAGTCGATGCTCTTAAGTCTGGCAAGATCGAATGTCGAATATTTAACCGTGACAAGTTTCACGCCAAGGCTTATATCACCCATGCGAAGCTTGATGTCGTAGGCTCCCGCGCCCTTGTTGGTTCAAGTAATTTTACTCGTCCAGGACTTACTGAAAACATCGAATTAAATATTCAGGTTCAGAGTGGTCGCGAGGTGGCTCAACTTCAAGAGTGGTTCGACGAGCATTGGAAAAATGCAAAGGAAGTTACTGAAGACATCGTCAAGGTTATTTCACGCCATACTTATCTATATACTCCTTTTGATATATATGCTAAGGCTCTTCACGAGTTCTTCAAAGGACATGAAATTACAGCCGGTGAGTGGGAAGAATCACATTCTAGGATGTTCCCATGCCTTGACCGTTATCAAAAAGAAGCTTATTGGACTCTAATGAAGATTGCTCGTCAACATCAAGGAGCTTTCCTGTGTGATGGGGTAGGATTAGGTAAAACATTCGTAGGGCTAATGCTGATCGAACGACTTATCTTACATGAAGGTAAGCGTGTAGCACTCTTTGCTCCGAAAGCAGCTAAGGAAGGGGTTTGGGAACCTCATCTAAAAAATTGGCTCCCTCACATTGGTGGGATTGGAGGAGGAGCTGACTTTAGTAATTTAGCTGCATTTAGTCACACTGATCTTGGACGTGCTGGAGACTTCCCAGATAGATTCAAGCGAATTGCAGAACTAGCGGATGTGTTTATCATTGATGAAGGACATCATTTTAGAAATCCGGGAAGCCAAGGAGATTCGAAAACAGGAGATGGAAGGTCTAGATACTATAAGCTTTATGATCTTTTGGCACATGCCGTAAGACCTAAAACGCTATTTATCCTAACAGCGACTCCAATCAATAATAGGTTGGCTGATTTTAGACATATGGCCGAGCTTTTTACAAGGAGAGATGAAACATATTTCGCAAAAACTCTTGGGGTTAATAACCTACGGGGTCATTTCAATGCATTAGAGAGAACATTTGCAAAACGTTATGAAAGGGATGTTTTTGATGTAAGTGAAAGAATTGTTGAAGCCGGCGAATTTCTTACCCAGGATATACTTTTCAAGCATTTGGTTGTTCAGCGTAGTCGTGCTTATGCCAAAGAGAGTCAAATAAGTGAGAATTTATCGACTGCAGTGTTTCCTGAAAGGAAACCTCCTAAAGTTGCTGAGTATTCTATCCACAAAACCTATGGACGTCTGCTCGAGCTAGTTGAAAAGGCATTCGAAAAAAACGCTCCGCTCTTTTCGCTATCTATATATTACCCTTTAGCTTATTACAAAGGAGATGACAAATCTATAGACCCTTTTGAGGAGGGACGTCAGAAGCAGGTCGTTGGATTAATTCGTACACAGTTCCTCAAAAGGTTTGAAAGCTCTGTGTATGCTTTCGAACTTTCAAGCGACCGGCTGATGAAAAAGTTGTTAGCATTTCTCGAAGTACATAGTGAGACAGATTCTGAGAAGAAACGTTTTAGTCGCTGGAAGCACCAGAATGCTGAAATTTTAAAATATTCTACTCAACAGCAATTCTGGCTTTGGGGTGATGAAGAAGATGAAGACTGGGAGGAGGATGTTATCCCTGAAGAGCTTCTTAAAACAATCAAAAAGCTCTCCCGAGATGAATACAATGTTGAGGAAATTATCGCTGAAACTTTTCTCGATCTCGACCAAATAGTAAGTTTTATAGAAGAGACAAAAAAGTTTAAACCTAAACATGATGACAAACTAAATAAACTAAAACGACTTGTAAAATCGAAGGACTTGAAGGATCAGAAAGTTATCATCTTTACCGAGTTTGCAGATACAGCTAGGTATATCTTTAAACAGTTGTCGGAAGAGGGGCTTGGAGGGCTTGCCCAAATTGATAGTGGAAGTAAAACCAATAGAGGAGAGGTTATCAAACAATTCGCACCATACTACAACGGCACAACCACTAATAAACTTCAAGAGAAGAACAAGAAAGAAATACGAGTACTCATTTCAACTGATGTTCTCTCAGAAGGTTTGAATTTGCAGGATGCGTGCAGGATGATTAATTATGATATTCATTGGAATCCCGTACGTCTCATGCAAAGGATCGGACGAGTAGACCGCCGGATGAACCCAATTATAGAAAATCAACTAATCAAGGATCATCCAGAAGTAGCACCATTAAGGGGGAAGGTGCTCTTTTGGAACTTCCTACCCCCTGAGGAGCTAAATAAGATTCTTTCGCTATATTCTAAGGTTACACATAAGACACTCTTAATCTCAAAGACTTTAGGCATAGAGGGTAAGAAGCTATTAACCCCTGAAGATGATTACGATGCTCTTAAAGAATTTAACCATGCCTATGAAGGAAAGAAGACAGCAGTAGAGGGAATGCATCTTGAATATCAAAAGTTGCTCAAGGAAAATCCTGATCTTGATAAGTATCTTGGCGGTCTTCCTGGTTCCATATTCAGTGGGCGGAAACGCCCAGCTAAGGGTACTTATGGAGTCTTTTTTTGTTACGTCCTACCTGCCCTGGATAAGGAAAAAGAACAGTTCACCGAGGAGGCAGGAACAACCCGATGGTATCTTTATGACATTGACAAAGGGGTAATTCTCGAAGAACCCGGCGAAATCATCCAGAGTATTCGATCTAAACCTAACACGCCACGTAAGTGCGTTGCTGACCAGAAAACTCTAATAGAGATTCGGATAAAGGTTCTAAAGCATATCAAAAATACGTATCTTAAACGTGTTGATGCTCCTATAGATGTGAAACCTATTCTTAAAGCCTGGATGGAACTCAACGAGGAGTAATAAATGGCTCCAAACCATCGTGATTTGCTAAAAGATGTTAGAGCGTTCCCACAACTTATTAAGTATCTCCACGACGAACTCGATTGGCCTATCAGTTCTGATAATTTTGAGGACTTAACCTTTGACTATACTCCTGAAGAACTGGGAATCGATAGAAAAAATGCTGCTAAGATTAAGGAGATTAGACGTCTAAGACCATTAGTGCCTAACCAACCACCTTGGGCTATCTTTTTTGTCAAGTTTGAGCCTAAAAGACTCCCAGTCGTAGCCCTACGGAGGATTCTTAGCCGAGTTGTATTTAGGAAGCGTGCTTCTGCTAATGTCTCAGAAAGACCCGCTTGGAGTATGAACGATTTACTCTTCATCTCTAACTATGGAGAAAGCGAAGAACGAAGAATAAGCCTTGCGCACTTTTCGCAAAACGTAAACAAGAAATCTCTTCCTACTCTAAAAGTTTTGGGATGGGATAACTTAGATACTCCTCTACATCTTGATAATGTTTCAGATGAACTTCACTCAAAACTTACTTGGCCAGAGGATGAAAATGATATAGACACTTGGCGAAAAACATGGACATCGGCTTTTACATTGCAGCATTTAGAGGTAATCAATACGTCTAAGTCCTTGTCCATAAGGCTTGCTAAACTTGCACAGAGTATTCGAGCATGTATCAACGATGTACTATCCATTGAAACAGAGAACGGTCCTCGCCGAATGCTAATGAAGGCAGTTAAGAAAGCCCTTATTCACGATTTAGATGAGGACAGTTTCGCTGATATGTATGCACAGACTATTGCTTATGGTCTGCTTTCTTCACGAATTACAAACCCGAAACCTAGCACAGCAGATGACTTCTTAGATCAGATTCCTATCACAAATCCCTTCCTCAAAGACCTGATGGAAACTTTCCTTTCTGTCGGTGAAAAAAGCGATAGGACCAAGCTTAGTGCTGACGTCGACTTTGACGAACTCGGGGTAAATGAGGTAGTGGAGTTGTTGAATAACCCTAATACTCACATGGAAGCAATTGTCCGGGACTTTGGGGACAGAAACCCTCAGGAAGACCCGGTCATACACTTTTATGAGCTCTTCCTCAAGGAGTACGATGCCAAAAAACGAATGCAGCGCGGAGTGTTTTATACCCCCCGACCTGTAGTCTCCTTCATCGTCCGCTCGGTTGACGAGCTGCTGCGCACCAAGTTCAGTCTTGAAGATGGCCTTGCAGACACGATCACCTGGGGCGAAATGACCAAACTCCACGACGACCTCTATATTCCCGAGGGAGCAACCAAGGATCAGCCCTTCGTTCAGATTCTCGATCCCGCAACTGGTACTGGTACCTTTTTAGTAGAAGTGATCGACCTCATCCACAAAACGATGACCGAGAAGTGGCAGGCCGAAGGCCACAGCAAGAAGAAGACCGATAAGCTCTGGAATGAGTACGTTCCAAAGTACCTTCTGCCACGTTTGTACGGCTACGAGCTGCTAATGGCACCCTACGCTATTGCACATCTTAAGATCGGGCTCAAGCTTTACGAGACCGGCTACTGCTTTGGCAGCGAAGAGCGAGTGAGAGTGTACCTGACCAACGCACTTGAGCCAGCATCTCTCCGCGCTGATGCAAAAGCCGCTGGACTTTTTGAAGCACTTGGACGAGAGGCACAGGCCGTTAACGAGATTAAGCGGAACCAGCGATTCACAGTCGTGATTGGAAATCCACCATATGCAGGACTATCGGCAAATATGTCGGAGGTTTCAGCAGCACTGATTGAGCGGTATAAGTTTATAGATGGGGTGCACTTTGGCGAACGAAAACACTGGTTGCACGACGACTATGTAAAATTCATCCGACTGGGCGAGCTTGCAATCAATGCAACGACTACTGGCATCTTATGTTTCATCACCAATCACGGATTTCTTGATAACCCCACGTTTCGCGGCATGCGGTGGAATATATTGTCGTCGTTTACCTCTGCTTGGTTGCTAGATTTACATGGCAACACAATGAGAAAAGAAGCCCATCCACAAGGTGGCACCGATAAGAATGTTTTTGATATTCAACAGGGGGTCTCGATTTCCACATTCTCCACACCACCCAGTGCTTTTACTTCTCATGTGAGCTTTGGCGAAATCTGGGGAACACGAGAGGAAAAATATCAGAAATTACTGGCACACACGACAATGTCTTGCTGTAAAGTGGGCTTGTCTCCTATACCAAAGTTTTTCCTTTTTGTTCCCAAATCGTTCGAAAACCAGACCGAATATCAGAGGTGGTTACCTTTAAACGAAGTCTTCAATATTTTAGCGGGTGGCTTCATAACTGCAAGAGATCATTTTGTGATAAGTGTTGACCAACACGAGCTCACTGACAGAATTGAGACTTTTGTGAACTCCACTGTATCGGATAATGAAATCAGGGAGACATTCTTCAAAGGCATGGGATCCAGAAAGTACCCCGACGGTGATTCTCGTGGCTGGAAGCTTCCGATCGCGCGGGGACTACTTCGCGCTGACCCAAACCGGAGTAACCACATCCAAAAGTGCCTCTATCGTCCCTTTGATGTTCGATGGATCTACTGGGCAAAGGAAATGATTGACTGGCCTCGTCCTGAAGTCAACGGTCACCTGTTAAATGAAGGTAATTTAGGGCTTGTGTTCATGCGGCAGGTGGCTAGTGGAGATAGCTACTCCCACTTTCTCGTGAGTCGGATGCCAGCCGATAACCGGGCTTGCTACTCAAACAAAGGCATTATGTCATTGGCACCCCTGTATCTTTACTCAGATACTAATGATGGAAACGGGGAGCTTGTTTTCGAACACGGTTGCAAGCGATCAAATTTCTCTCGCAAATTTTATCAGGCGTTTCAAGAAGCGCTTCCAGCAAACTCTGGAATAAAACCCACTGCCGAACTAGTATTTCATTATCTCTATGCGGTGTTGAATAGCGCTACCTATCGAAGTCGCTATGAAGAAATGCTAAAGATTGATTTCCCACGCATACCGATAACAACACATCGAAACTGCTTTAATGGTCTAGCCAAGCTAGGCGATGAGCTTGTAGCGTTCCACCTCTTTGAATCGCCCCTCATTGAAAACCTCATCACAAATGTTATTGGTTCGCGTCATTTTCAAGTCGAAAAAGTCTCCTACTCTAACAACACAGTGTGGATTGACAAGGCAAAGTCGCACGGCTTCCGAGGTGTGTCGGAGGAAGTCTGGAAATTCCACATCGGTGGCTACCAGGTCTGCGAGAAGTGGCTCAAAGATCGTGGCCCAAAAAAAGGCAACCCAGGACGTGTTTTAACCGAGGAAGATCTCAATCACTACCAGAAAATAGTTGTTGCCTTAAACGAAACTATCCGCATCATGAAAGAAATCGACGAGGTAATTGAGGAACATGGTGGATGGCCGGGTGCGTTTCAAACGGGTTAGATAATCCATTATCATAATAGTTATGTTGTATATGTTATAGGGTCAATTCTATGCCTCACATCTGGGAATTATTGATATTGATCGTGTTTATTTGTACTCTTATCTCTTCGATCAAACTGTTGTTAGAAGGAATTGTCTCGTTCCCAGATAATCCAGTAATTAATTTTATAAGTTCTACTTGGTGGTGTGTATGTTTTTTATTTATCCTTGCCTCTACGGTTGGTGAATTTGGGAGAAATGAACTTTCACCATTGCCATGGGTTGCCTTTGAGAATGCTTATGCAAAGCATGGAATTTTTGAAGGTATTTTGAATTTGATAAGAGTAGTTACTGCTGAATTATGGCTATTTTTAATTCCCTCTCTGATGTATAGAATGCACGTATTGGAGTCTAAATCTACAAGTTACTGGGGGGCCAATGAAAAGGATAATCCTAACTATAATGAAATAAAAAAGGTAGTCGATTTTACTCAATCCGGTGATAAAGATACTTCTGACAGAGATAAGATCTTTCTCGCACGAATTATTAATTTGTTAGCAGGACTTTTATTAATTTCACCGCATAATTCCGCATATAGTTTGCTCGGTTATTTTTATTTTAAAATTTTTGTTGAATGAGAAAAGCCCGACACTTCCTTCTTCTAACTGAAATATTTTAAAAGAGTAATTACTTTACTTTGCGCAGTAAAAATTTAGTTAATAGAAAATATGAAGCAAAAAGATTCAGACAAATTGCATAGCAAGGAAGAACAAGAAGCACTCGTTGCCAAAGAGAAAGAGTTGCAAGCAAAAGCTCCACTTCATCATGAGGAGCCATTAGTTTTACGTAGCGGCCGTTTTGGATGGTTCTGGGGAAGCTCGCGTTATCCGCTTAGCAAGCATACACGCGAATTAAATATAGAAGAATTGGAGTTCCTTGCCGAAGGTCTTGAAGGCTTTAATATTATTAAACTCCGTCTCGCTCTTGCAAACAGGTATTCACGTAACAAACAGTATGAAAAAGCGGAGACTGTGTATAATCGAGTTTTGGATATTTATGAAAATGCTCATTGCCGTAAGCATCCAAAGGTAGCTGATGTCTTATCAAGTTTCGCTAATCTATTTGTTGGAAAATGTGAAATTGAAAGAGCTGAGCCGCTCTATAGAGAAGCTTTGAATATTCAAGAAGAAGCATATGGCAGTGAGTCTTCTAAAAATATCAACACGATAGACAAATTAGTAGAGATTTATATTGATTTGAAAAACTATTCAAACGCAGAATTCTTATTCAAACGTTTACTCACAATAAATGAAAAAGAACATGGCGCTGAAGACAAAGAAACAGCTGCTATCCTCTATAAGTTAGCTCAACTATACTGTAAATGGGGTGATTACGAAGCTGCTGAAGCTCAATATAAACGGGCGCTCTCTATTTATGAAAAAGAGTTTGGGCAGTTTGAAGATTCTGATTCTTCAGATATTTTATACAATCAAATTGTTTCTAAAGGTAAAATAACAGATGTCCTTTGCGGTCTTGCCAGAATATATGAAGATAAAGATGAGTATTCTGAGGCTGAGATCCTTCTAAAACGCGCATTAGCGATAAACGAAAAAGTACATAGCAGAAAGGAGCATGAAGTTGCTGAGGTAGTTAATCAACTTGCTGAATTTTATTTTTCTGGAGGCGAATACGAAATAGCAGCAAAACAATATGAAAGACTGATTGAGGATTATTTGGAAACAGATGATTTAGAGAATCAATCTCTCGACTCTGCCCGCTACAATTTAGCTGAATGCTATAATAAGTTGGGTGCAAACAAAGAGGCAGATCTCATGTGCATACATGTTTTAGAAAAATATGAAAAAAACTACGGTAAAGGAGATCCTAAAGTTGCTGAGGGGCTCAATGAGTTGGCTGCACATTTCTGCGACTTAGAGAACTATACAAAAGCAAAAGCTTTATATCAACGTATTCTATCCATATATGAAAAAACATATGGTCCTAATGATATTAATCTTGCTCACGTACTGAACTCATTAGCAGAAACCAGTTTTTTTCTTGGCAATAATATTAAAGCAAAATTTTTTTATATACGATTATTGGTTCTTAAAGAAAAGGCATATGGCGTTGATCATCCCAGTGTTGCTTCATCCCTAAACGATATTGGCATTTTTTATGCTGAGTTAGGTAACTTTGAAAAAGCAAAGTCTTTGTTTGAAAGGGCATTGTCTATTTATGAAGAAGCAAACATCTCTTTTAATTTTACCATGCTTCGGGTTCTAAATAACTTAGCAGACCTTAATAATGAGAAAGGAAAATATGATAATGCGGAATCTTTGTATAATCGTGTATTAACCATATGTTGTAAAATTTTGGGCTCAAGCACAGGAAAGTCAATTGGCCCTGCTCAAAGAGCTACAGAAAAATTAGTAGATTTATATTTAAAGGTGGGCAAAAAAAAAGAAGCTGAAACTATGAAAAAGCAATTGTTGAATATTGATTCTTGAAATCGAGCACCTAACGCTCCTATTTCATGAGACGAGGGTCTTTCTCTTGAGGCTAAATTACCTCATTCATTTATTCCTTTAGTTTTTCAGGAGTCGTTTCTCCAATCCATATTTTGCACATATTCTTATACCCTACTCCTCTGTTTATTTTAATAAACCGAGCAAAGTCTTTGTATGCATCCGGGTGTTTTATTTTTAATCTCTCTAATTCTTCAAAAACACTCTTGAGATCATCTAAGTCAATACTCGTAGTCATAATATTTTCTCCTTTTAAAATATATTTTATTTAGTATTATTAGAAACAACTTCATTTAACTTCTCAAGGAATTTATTGCATGAGTATCAAGTCTGCTCAGGAAAGTTGTTATTCATAAATTGGCAGATGTGTAAGGATGTGTAAGATAGTCAAAATGCAGCTATGCAACGCATTGATTTAATAGGGGATAAAAGTGCCGAAGGGGGGATTCGAACCCCCACAGGTTGCCCCATACGCCCCTCAAGCGTACGTGTCTACCAGTTCCACCACTTCGGCTTTTTGGTTAATTTAT
>MDTC01219648.1_pt1 | contig 10740 bp, 18 predicted proteins | sample 811181 | NCBI WGS metagenome assembly MDTC01 (sample SAMN05326644, study PRJNA326480) | marine metagenome | isolation source: seawater | place: Pacific Ocean: North | collected 2011 | reverse complement strand
CTATTAGATAGATGGGACGAAGATAGAAAAAGAGAACATATCTCTCGTTCATCTTGGGTGAAGAATCGTATTAGAGAGACATTATTAAATTAGTAATCTCGTCTATATAAACACCCTTGGAACCTTATTTTTAAGACACTTGTAATCTAAAACAACTTCTATCGGGGTATTGATATAGAAAACGAAGTTTTTGTTTCAAGGGATATAGAAAAAATTTCCAGTAGAAATTTGCCTCACATAGTTGAGGCATTTTTTTTCATCTGTTCCCAAGAGTCTGGTGAAGCAATATATCCTTTGTAATCAGATGGAAAGTGTTCTTTCATTATTGGTGTGACTGCCATAGTAGATGGGAATCCTGATTCAATACGAAAATAGACTTCCTTCTTTTCGTCATCAACAATATGAGGGAACCATATACCTTTACCTCTGGGATAAAACTTTGCCATTAACTTCCCTCCAATTCAACATCCTTAATAATGAAGTCATCACCATCAAAGACTTTTCCTTTAATACCTAAGTTGCGATTAACTTTTAACAATTCATCAGTAGCAAGACGATTCATATATTTTGAGTAATGCTTCCTTAAATATGGTTCAGTCATTCCCATATTTTTACAAAGAGCATATGTTGATGTTCCATTCTGTAATCGTGTAGTGGCATAGAAAGAACGGATGGAATATGGAACAAAATGCTTACCCCATCTCTCATCTTCATTTGAGTAAAGAGTCATACTCTCAAACTGAGTTCTAAATTGTTTGGTAGTAAATGGAGAACCATCTAAATGACAGAAGATAAAATCATCCTTGCTCTTAAACTTTGATTTATCCATCACTCTCTTCGCAAAGATTCCACATAAAGCATTAACTTCTCTCTCACCTGTTTTCGTGGAGGGATGAATATCAATCAGACAACCAAGTTCTCCATTCTGCCATTCGGTTCTACTATTTTCTATGACATAGAACCTAATATCTTTTCGTTTTAATTTAACTACTTCTCCACTACGACATCCATTATTTGCGAGGAAAAATAGCATCTGGTATGCCACAAATGAATCCCAATATTGTTCTTCACTTTTACCCTCTTGCTCCTTTAACCAATAGACAACCTTGCCCTTGAAAGAGTTCCATTCGTGAGACTCCCAAGTATCTCTATTCACTCTGTCATCAGTAATTAAATTCTCATTATGAAATGGCATCTTTGGTGTAAATGGAATATATCCCTCTTCCATTCCCCACTTCCAACACTCTCTTATTAATCCCATCTCATTTTGTATCGTTATTGCCTTTGGTGTTCCCATATCTTTTCTTGTGAGATTTGTTTTCCTCCACATCTCCCAAGTATTGAATCTCTTTAACGAGACTCCTTTAATATCTGTCTTTCTACCCAAGAATCGCACGAAGTAGTTTCTCAATTTGCCTGATATCAAAATGTATCTTGCCTTGGTGATACTTCTTCTACCTTTGTCTTTTTTACTATCCCATTCATCTCTCACGAAAGACTTCTTAAATTCCAAGAACTTATCAACAACAACTTCAACAGGAACAGGAACGATACTACTTCCTTGTCTAATATCTACCTTCACTTCAAGCAGTAAATCCTCTGCTTTTTTAATTGCGTCTTCTCTATTAATAGTGCGAAGAGATTTTCTTATTCCTCCATTAGTATTTTCAACTGGAATATGAACGAAGTAGTTTCGTTGTTCTAATGGAAGTTTCTTTTGTAAGTGATGTCGTTTGTAGATGGCAACATTATTACTATTTGGAGTCGCACGAAAAGGTAATTCTTCATAGAAAGCAAATGACTTTTCATTGGCACCTTTTGTTCCCATTAAATTAGTAGTGGTGTAGAGAAATTAATCACTTTACGATTTCTCTATAAAGATAGTCCCAGAGTCCTAAAACAAACTGACGACAAACTCACATTAAAAAATCGCAGTGGTATCGTGCTTTTATTATACACGACAAACTTGCGACAAACAGCAATATTAAGACTATGACAGGGTTTTAGGACATAGTTTTACTCCCACTCAATAGTTCCAACAAAACGACCCCTGTCATAGCAACAGGTTTGGAGGATGATTTTAGTGCGACAAACTGACGACAAACTCATAAGGTTATTTCTTTATACTTAATTTCATATGTTGTTGAACTAATTGTAGAGAACTCATTGAGATTAACAACCATTCTTATTACTTTATTTGGGACATTGGGACACTAAGTATCAAGAATGTAGGTGTAGTAAGAGGGTATAGTCTGACACCTACACTAAAAGACACCCAAATATGAAGAAAATGTGTAGTTTCTACATTAATTTTTTACAAATACGACATAGTGTCGTATTATAAAACCAGAAACGACACTACATTATGAAAGTTGGGTATGCTAGGACTTCCTCTTTATCCCAAGTTGGTGGATTAGAAAGTCAAATCAAAAAATTAGAAGAGTATGGATGCGAGAAGATTTTCGCAGAACAATACACAGGAACAACAACCGAAGGAAGAGAGCAATTAAAAGAATGCTTGAACTTCGTTAGGGAGAAAGACGAACTTGTTTTTGTAAGGGTGGATAGGATTGCTCGTTCGTCATTAGACCTACAACTCATAGTTAGAGAGTTAAAGGAAAAAGGAGTAGATATTACAGCAACAGACCAACCTATCTCCACGAAAGATGCTACAAGTAAATGCTTTCTTGATATGTTGGGAGTTTTTGCGGAATTAGAAAATAGCATCAGGGCAGAAAGAGCAGCATCTGGGGTAGCAAGAGCAAAGGCACTTGGGAAATACAAAGGTGGCAAGAGCAGAATTAATGTAGAGCAGATAAAGAAATTAAAAGCAGAAGGAAAAGGAGCAACAGCAATAGCAAGAGAGATGGGTATTCATAGAGATAGTGTTTATCGTCTTCTTAAACAGGTAGAGGCATAATGATTAATCCATACACTCAATACGAACAAGAAGTAATGACTGCCCTCTACAAATCATTAAACTTTTGCGAGGAGAATGATTTACCAACATATGAAATAACATCAGCACTCTCCTTCATTGAAGACAAATTTGATAAGAAGAGGATGGTGTAATGGTTAAGGTTTCAATTCAATGGCAAGACCAACATTTTAAGTGGCATCATTACCAAACTTGCCATCACCATCAAAGTGCTTATAGGACAGCACAATTCAGAGCAAGAATGACAAAGAAAAGATATCGTTTAGTTGATGAAGATGGAAGACTATTAGATTTAGTGGAACCATAAAGTGCCAAAGTCCCAAAATTAAATGGGACTCTGGGACATAAGACTCTACTTTTTAAGTCTTTACTTCCTTCTTTCTATCAACAACCAATCTGATATTGTTCTGACTTGTCGTTAATAGAGAAGACTTCTTCTCCAATGTGAAAGTGCCAACCTTATCGTTCTTCTTACGGATTTTACCCATACGATTTGGAACGAATTCCATACCTTCATCAACCCATTTATGCCAAAGTCCATCCTTCTGCTTATGGGATAGTCCATCCTTTTTAGAAGCAAGATTCATACCTCTAACATTGGCAGCAAGACGAAGTAGGATTAACAATTTCTTATCATCCTTGAACTTCTTGGTCTGGTCTGGGAATACCTTTCTGAAATCTCGGTAAAAGATTTCTGCGAAATGAGTTCCACCCTTATCTTCATACTCATCAATTTTCTCTATCAACCAATCACTAATATCCCAATCGTCAGTCTCTTCAACTAACTTACGATATTCATAATCGGAACTACCATTTCCTAGTGGCAATCCATCTGGTTGAGAAAGATAAAATTGAAGGCACTCAAATACAAATCTGTAAAATTCAGTCCAGTCTTCTTGCTCCCATTCATCACTACACAGATGCTTATTTCCGTGAATCCTATTTGGAAGCAACCCTTCTTTCTCTGCTTTATCTCGGTAGAAACCACCTATCTCAACAATAAATTGTCTTCTATCAAATGAACTTCCACTACCTACTAATGGAGAGTTGGATGAGACACAAATCTTTGGAGCATTCTCAGGAGCAATAGAGAAAGGGTCTTGACCTGACCTACGAATATGGAACTCATCAGTAATCTGATTGAATAATCGTTCAACATCAAAAGTCTTAGTTTTGGCATCACACATATGAACCAACTCAGTTGAGTGATTTACCTTTGCGAAAGCAAACTTGTCTTGTGATGACTTAGTAAAGTCTTTACCATTCACCTCCACATAATTAACTAATCCTTTCAGAGTCTTGAAAAGAACAGACTTTCCAGTTCCACCATTAGAGGAATCTAAGTCCATCCCAATATTGAACCTCTCAACTGCGACAACTGCTTTCCTATTACCTTCAATATGATATCCGTGAATCAAATACCCTATTGCTAATTTCAATCGGGTAAGTGTATCGTCATCAATCGCACCCTTATGATTTCTACTCAAATTGTGAATGAAATCTCGGTAGTGAGTTGGTGGTTGAATACCAGTAAAGTTTTCAATTTTCTTCCTATATTTTTGGAAGAAATGAACCACTTGATTCTTAGTAATCTTCTCCTTTGTAATTGGATGAAGTTGCTCTGTCTGAATGAAGTGTAATTTATCCTCTAACGATTGCTTAGTTTCATACACCAAGTATTCGTGAGGAATAATAGATGAGTTCCAAACAAAATATCCATCAGGAATTTCACCATATTGCTTCAAGTCAGAGATACCATCTTTGGTAATCTCAATCCAACCATTCATAAAGAATCGGTAAGCAATATGCCTCTTATCTTTTAATGGTTTTAAGTCATACAAAGACTTGATAGTTTCCAGAGTGGGTTCAGAAAGACATTTGTAATTAACAATGAAATAGTTCAACTCTTGCCCTAAATCACCCAAGTGATAATTGACCTTCTTACAAACAGATAGAAGAGTCTTTGGTGAGATTTCGTGGCAACGATTCCCTCTCATAAAAACAAGAACAGAATTGTCATTACCCAAATCAATATTAAAGACACCCAAAGCAGGGAGAAACTTAGTTAGAAAGTATCTCTTACTGAACTTAGTGTTCCATAATGGGTTTCCAGTTTTAGGACAATCCTCCCAATAGTGAATGAGTGGATTTTTAACAAACTCATTGAGAGCAAAATTCTCCAAATAATCATCAGTCCATAGAGTTTTGTATGTGGAGGTCATTGTGTGACCTCCTCTCTCTGGGGAACAATATTAAGAGGAAACTTTGGTGATTTCCCCTTCTTGTATTGCCAACGACAATTAGTTTTATCCCTAAACGAGTCCATAAAATTAATAAATTCACGAACATCACGAACAGGGATTTCATCAATAATGAATTGATAAGAAGTTCTATTCAGAGTCATTGTTTTCCTCCTCATCAAAATCAACAATTTTCTTGAAGTATTGTCTTGCTTCCTCAATTTCATTTACCTCTAATGATGGAACTGAGTCTTCTAATGCCTCCTCAATGTCATCACAAAGTTCCCAAGTTAATTCCCAAATCTCTTTTGGGAGATGTGGTGCTGATGACTTAACCATTAGGAATAGCAGTCCCCATTGATGCTTAGTCAAAGAGAGGTTAGCAGTAATCTTTTTATTCATTACTTAGCACCTCCAATGGTTAAGGATGATTCATAGGAAAGGTAGTTCGCATCTTGCTTAAACTTCCTCCTCTTCATAATCTTCAATGAATCACGAACTATTTTTTCAAGAACCGACTCATCAGAACACCACCATTTGTAGTAATAGTGATTTCTATCTGCCGATAAATGAATACACCAATTCTCCTCATCAATCCAGTTGCCATCTTTATCAATGAGTCCTCCTCCTCTATATTCAGCAGTTCCATCAGTAGGAAGATTCTTACCAAATTGCGAATAGTTGGTTTCAATGTGCTTAGTTATATCCTCAAAAACTTTGAGGGTATCCATCATAGATTCATATATTGGATGCCTATTCCAGAGAGTTATAACATTGCTAACTTTGGTATCTCTACCACTACATCCACCCGCACTAAAAGAAAGATTATTGTCATAGGCATAATCCTTCACCAAGTATGTTTCATACAAAGCAGGAGGAAACTTGTTAGGGATATTCATTAGTTATCACCTCCATCTTTTTGCTGACATTCTTTCTTGAAGGAATCGTGATACCACCAATCTCTCACTTTCTTTGTCTTATGACGCAGAGGTAAAACAATCTCAGTATCACAACTAGAACAGCATCTATCCTCTCTCTTATTGAGGTATGCGTCTTTGGCAAAGCAAGCAGCAGTATAAGGAAATGGATTATTAGTATCGTGAATTGTTGGCATATATGCTCCACAAATCACACAATTCATTGGTTGATAGTCATCTGAATGAATAAAGGTTGAACCTTCCTTCTTGGAATATTCATCCCACAACTTACTCTCAATTTCCTTACCAATTTCTGCTACTTCTTTATCACCTTTACTAAGTAAGGCATTTACCTTCAAGACACTATCAAGATAGTTTTCTGAACTGGTGTTTTGACTGGTATAACACTCCTTCACTAATTGGAATTTCTCCTTTCTAGATAACGAAGAAGGTGTAAGTGAATTGATACCTTTTGAGAGGTATGGATTCTTACGAATCTTTTTCCTATGCTCCTTATCCATAGGTCTAAATTGAGGAAAACTATCTACCACAGGTGTGGGAAGATTTTCCTTTCTAATAATGTCTCTACGAATTTTCTTGTAGAGGTTATCAAAGGTCATAAAATGGGTCTCCTGATTTATTACCCTTCTATTATCTACGACTTCTCTACACACTTCAACTCGTAGAGTGTATGTTTGTTGATAGGTTTTTTCTCTACAAATTCTCTACGAATAAACCCATATAATGACCTGATTCAACTCTGTAAAGTCCCAGAGTGCCATTGTTTTTAATTTTTGGGACATTGGGACATAAGAAAACCTCCTCTGTGTAGAGAAGGTTATAAAGGGGTCTTATTATTAACTATTTCTCTACATCTAAAAGTTGATAGAGATAAGTCTCTTTGCGTGATTGATTACTGGTTCAGTTAGTTCTACACCTCTTCCCTTTAAGAAGTTGATAGCAGGGGTCATACCATTTGTTTCTAAGTCTTCATAACCAGTATCTTGTAGATGAATGATAAGGTCGGTAGTAAGTTGAAGGTTCATAGGATTGATTGATAGTTGATTGATGATTGATTGATTGATGATTGATTGATTAATTAAAAGTTTTGATTTTCTAAACCTACTCTTGCTACTCCTTCCATTTTTGCTCTAACTCTTTCTCTATCAAGTGAATCAAACTCAAACTCTTTCTCTTCTTCGTCTAACTCTTCTAAGTAATAACTTAATGCCACTTCAACTAATAATCTTGTAGCAACCTGACCTGTTGATGAAGTCTTAGAGAAAGGGTAAAGACCATCTTCACCATAGAAAGATAAGCAGTAATCAACGAACTCATTTACTTCCTCTGTTTCTAATGGATTGAAGTCTGAATCTGAGAACTGGTCTGCGATTGTTGTTGGTAGTGTTTGTGTTTGAGTCATTTAGATTGCTCCTTTGTTTGTTATGAACTTATCTTAGATTGATTTCTCTACACATTCATCCAGTAATGTATATGTTTGTTTAATGGTTTTTTCTCTACAAGTTCTCTACACTACCTGTAAGATAATAATCAAGTATCAAATTCAAGGTGTCAGACTCTAAAACTATTGCTACTGCTATTAAAACTGCCAAAGATAATCCTATTGATGGAACTACCGAACAAGTCACTACTTTATCCATAAGCATTGCCAAGTCAAGTAATACAATGGATAAATCTGTCTTCAATCTCTACAAGGAGAAAGTAGGTATCTCACCCAAAGTATTCTCCAAACTAAAAGTCATAGGAGACACCCTTCTAGCAGTCTCAGACGAAGAAAGAAAAGGGATGATGAACTATCTACCATCTGCCTACAATAGTCTCTATTTGATATGTTCTAAACTTTCCCCTGATGAAATAAGAACAGCAATTAAAAGTAAATGTATTACCAAAACGATTTCGTATAGACAGACAGATAAGTATGTAAAACAAATCAGATATCCATACAAATTTTCTACTGATGGAGATAAGGGTAGATGGAGTATCAAACAAGAACATCTCTTCTCTATATTTCGTAGAGATATGGTTGTTTTAGAAGGAGAAGCACTTGAAAGATGCGAAGACGCATTAAGAAAAATATGTAGAGATTATCAACTTGATTTAAGAAGACCAAAAGAAGATTCCATAGCATCTATCCGAGTAGAAGAACGAGCAACGAAAGCAGCATTTTGGAGGAGGAGATTAGAAGACTTAATTACAGAAAAATGGTTTGCGGAACAACCTGCGGAATTGAAGAAACAATTCAATGTGAAGAAGGTAGAGGAAGTGATTGATTCTCCATTGAGAACCTTTACTGGATTCTTGGTGCGGTGTGGATGCGGAAAAGCAAAATTCTTTGATATTTGGGGTAAAGCATATATCGCAAAGATACATTTGCTTGAAGAGACAACCGAAGATAATGCCAACAGATACAACTACCGAAGACGATTGGAAGAAAAGTTAGGTTCCAGAACCGACTTAGCAGTATGGAATAACCTAGTTTTGCGTGATGCGGGATTTATTTAATAAATGTGCTTTTTTTTATAGTTGCGTGAAGTATTGTGCGGAGTTGTTGTTGCCTTAGTCTGTAATCCAAAAGAGTCCCAAAGTCCCAGAATCAGTTTTGTTGTTATTTCTTAACATAATTAAGGGAAAAACATATAAAGATTATATATATTTTGTATTGAACGGAAGTAGCAATACATCAGGCACAATTTAATAGCAAAAGTATGACAAATTCAACGCAAATCCTGTCTGTAATCAAGGATAAGAAAAAGACAGAAATGGGACTCTGGGACTTAGGAAATCCAAGTTATTTATCTTCTAATAAGGAACGCAAGATTACACAGGATTGGTTGATGCGGAAGATAGAGGAAGATGATTTTAACTTTGGTTATTTCATCACTCTATCCTTCTACAAACAGACCAAGAAAACAATAAATTCATACCTTGATAACGAGCATATTAAGAATGTCATCCTTGATTACTTCTACCCGCACACCAAACCGCATAATCGCATCAGACTATGGTTTTTTGTAGAGCAACACGAGAGTGGATGTCTCCACACACACTTCCTGATGGAGAAGATTGATGGACTGAATTGGTTAAGTGGAAGAAACAGGAAGATGACTCTTAACAAGACCACTTTATTCAATATTATTTCTAACAATTATTGTTTAGACGAAGTGATAATAGAGGCACTCACGATTCACATTAAGAAGTGGGTTCGTAAGTTAGGTCTAGGCAAGAAATCAACAAGGTGTGTATATCTCGGTCAGAAAGGCAATGATGAATTCAAGGGTATGAACGAAGTGGAATACAAAGTTCATTATTGTCAGAAATCACTTGATAAGAATGACCTCTCAGAAATTGATTTTGATGGATGGGAGCATATTGATTTTGAGAATAGTGATTTCAAGAAAGACAACATTACATCTAAGGAGAAAACAAATGAAGGAAACAAATCGTTTCAGATGCGATAAACGAGTTCATAAATCACATAACTCTATTGGCATCCCTATACCAACTCATATGACAAGACCACGAACAGAAAGAGAACTCCAAACAGGAGTTAGGACACTCACTCAACAAGAAGCAGAAGCAGAAGCAAGGTGGTTCCTTAACTTGAAAGGAGGTCTATCCAACATCAAAGATTGGAATCAAGAATATGCCGAGGCATACAACACAGCAGTAAAAACTCATCAAATATTGGAGGATTAAAACTATGACAAATGCTACACATCCAGAAATAGCAGAACAAAGATTAAGACGATACACACCAGTCACCGCACTTTGGGGTGAATGGCAAATTCTGAAAGATAAAGGGTTGAGAGACAGGGTATCAATCAGAGTTTTTGAGGGAGACTTGTATTCATTGATGGATGACTCGTATTCCTATGAATCGTTAGGCATCCGCAAGAAAGTTAATACACTCACTTGCTCTTGGGACTACCTAAGAAAAGTTGCTTTGAGTGATGAAGTAAAAGGTAGAGTTCCATCAAATTGGAGCAGTAGAGAGACAGACTTACTAGAAGAGGAGGCAAAAGAACTTGCTGAATTAATAGAAAACTTTGACGGAATGATGGCAAGACTTTTAGATGTGTTCTTGTAAATCAATTAATAAGGAGAGGATTAATTTCCTCTCTTTTCCCAAAACTGGAACCTTGGGACATACAAAAATCAAACAACATAGGAGACTAAATGAAAACGATTAGGATTAGCACTTTGGTATATGAAATGTTGGTATTACTTGCCAAGAAACATAGACCATCTTCACTTAAACCAGAGGTTTATGTAGAAGAGATGATAGAGAAACAATACAGAGAATTGAAGAGATAAATTACATATTCAATTCATAAATACTAATAACTAAGGAGGACAACTTATGCCAAACGCAGTAAAAGATAAACCAAATGGAAGGACTAACGCACAAGTCTGTATCTCATTTGGTGAAGACGATATTGAACTATTAGATAGATGGGATGAAGACCGAAAAAGAGAACATATCTCTCGTTCATCTTGGGTCAAGAATCGTATTAGAGAAACACTATTAAATTAGTAATCTCGTCTAGAAAACACCCTTGGAACCTTATTTTTAAGACACTTGTAATCTAAAACAACTTCTATCGGGGTATTGATATAGAAAACG
>MDTC01203935.1_pt1 | contig 10740 bp, 12 predicted proteins | sample 811181 | NCBI WGS metagenome assembly MDTC01 (sample SAMN05326644, study PRJNA326480) | marine metagenome | isolation source: seawater | place: Pacific Ocean: North | collected 2011 | reverse complement strand
CTGTTGCGCGGCAACAAAATGTTTGGTATACCGCAACTACTGGAACTACTTTAGCACCTGGTGGTTATCAAATACGAGTTACTTATGAGTATTCTGGAGATTATTTTGCTTATGCAAACACGGCGAACAACGGTAGGATTGAAATTTTAATTGGAGGTAATATTTTTAGAGTACAAAATGTTACAACTACATCTGGATTTGTTAGCTACTCTCCCACTAGTTATAAATTTGAGTATTTACCAAGTGGTGGGGAACTATCATATAGAATAAGAAATGAAAATGGAACATTTAATTCATCTACTGGAAAAATTAGAAATGTTAGTTTTACTTGTATAAGAGTAGCTCGTATCTAACAATAATAAACATGAGTTCATTTACATTAACTAATATTGCTACAGACATTGATTCTGCTATAAAACGAGTGGTTGGAGCTGATACATCTCCCACTACTGCTAGCCAAAACATGGTCACTAGTGGTGGAGTTAAAGCTGCTATTGATGCTATTGGTAGTGGTTCTGCTGCTATTATAACTACAGACTCTTTTACAGATGCTTCTTTGGAAGATTCTGCGGAGGGACTTACATCAACAGATACTGCTGTGCCCACTAGTAAAGCTGTTAAAGAATATGTAAGTAATCAATCTCTTGTTACAATAAAAGAATTTCCAGTAACTTTACCAGGAGGTCGTCGAACTGGTCACCCCTCAAATACTAACTACCATAACACAGTAACTGTTAATATTCCAGGTTTTAGTCAAATACTTCACATTGAAATTACGCCTAAAAGTCATGGTACTGCGGTACCAACCTACAACGGAAAAAGTGTAATGACTTCAGCGCAAACAGTCACAACTGGATTTGTATGGACGTTTGATAATAGCTCAGCGACGTTTGCAGGACCTTTAGGTACGGGATCTGTAGCTGTTGATGACACTGGAAACGGTTATACAACAACATATAGAGTTTTTGGAATAGAGTCTTAACGATGAGCTACTCCGTCAATAATACGGTAGTTATTAACATCGAACTTTTTACCTTGGTGGACAACTTCAGCAAAGCCTAAGTTCCATTGGTTAACTGGCATATAATCAGGCTCAAGGTCACACAGACAACCCATAGACCAACAAGCTATTGTGTCACCGTCCATTGATTTAACAGAGTGTTGACTGCTTTTGTGTTTGTGTCCTGCAATAGTGCACACACCAGTTTTTACTTGTAAGGTGCGAGCAAAGTTTACTGGGTCAAAGGTGTTAAAGAACTCGTGTCCGTGTAATATCCACAACCCACCTGCTTTGGTTAGTTGGCGACCACCAATTTCTTGAATGTCTAGGTCTTCAAAGTTAAGAAGTTTTTCTAGTTTAAAGTCTGGAACACCACATAACTCAGGAGCTTTACGCCACAGATATTTTTCCCAACGTTCTTCGTGATTGCCAATTTTAAAGTATATATTGGCAGTGGGGAACCGCTCACGCAAGTGCAGTAAAAATTGTCTGCTGGCTTGTAGTTCTCCTGCTAAATCACGATGATTGGGGTCAGTGTCCCAACGACTAGTAGCGTAGAAGTCTACGGTATCTCCGTTTAGTATAACATTGTCAGCGTCGTGTCCGTGGTCTAGTGCACACTCTAAAGCTTCAACATCGTGGTAGGGTAGGTGTATGTCTGATAGAATTAAAGTTTTACCATCAGGTATGCGTACAATGCGTTTCTTAGGGGTTAACGACTTAGGTATCTTATACTCTCCTGCTTTTCCGTTAGGTTTAAAGACTTCAGATTTATTTTTTCTTTTAGCTCTGTCTCGTTTACCGTTGTTGCCGCGAACATATCTAACACAAGATCTAGCAGAATCTATAGATGTAAATAGATTAGGGTTTTCTTTTATTACTAACAGAGCAAGGGTTCTATTTCCGTGATCTGGGAACTTCTCAACGTATTGTTTTACTAGTTCTGATTTTTTCATAAGTTAAGTACTACCTTTTCTTTTAGTCTATTTACTTCAAGAGTCAAACTGTTTACCTGTTCCCGTAATTGCTTGTTTTCGTTGGTTAAAGCCTCACAAGCTATAGTCATAGAGTTTAGTGCACGTTCTAGAATAGCTGTGCTAGATTGATTAAATAAGGAGCGATTTGTGGCAGGTATTGTCATTTGATTATTTGAATTAGATCATCTAGCACCATGCTAGACAGTTCTTTCTTTTGTTTTAGTCTTGTAAGGATAGCTTCATCGACAGTCCCAGGAACAACAAGGTCAATGTAAGTGCATTTATTGTTTTGTCCTATGCGATGAATTCTATCTTGGCTTTGTAGCCTAGTTTCTAGGCTGTAATTATTAGAGTAATATACCATCGTAGATGCTCGGTGCAGTGTCAAACCTTTGGCAGCTGCAGAAGTGCCAACAAAGAAGTTTGCTTGTCCATTTTGGAAGTGTTTAACAGCTTTGTTACGCTGGGTGCTAGATTCATTACCACTAAATGCAACTACTTGGTGTCTGCCGTATTCTTTGGCTAATGCGTCACAGACAGATTGGACATTGTGACGGTAGGCACAGAACACAACCAAAGGCTTTGTAGTCTCTGCAATTTGCATGAGAGCAGCTATTCTGTTGTTGTCAATGGCGTGTTCCGTGCCTTCGTCATCTGTTATGAATCCTGTTAGAATTTGATGCAACTTAATTATTCTAGTCAGGGCTATGGTTGTGGTAACCAAGCTACCACTATTTAACAATGCGAGGCAATCCTCTTTCATTGTTTTGTAGATACGCTGTTGCTCAGGCGTTAGTGCAACAGCGATTTTTGTAAAAGTTTTATCAGGTAAATCTAGGCAATCTTTCTTTTCAATGCGGAGGCTAAATGGCTCAAGTAACTTAGTTAGTTCTTCTAGGTTTTGGTATCCAATAATCTTACGAAATGAACGACTGCCCATTGTCATTGTAGTTTCTACAGCAAAAGCGTGTTTGAAGGCTGTGTATGTGTTATACGGCAATGCTTTTCTATGCAGAAATTTACATTGACTAAACAAATCTAATGGACTTTGAGTGATTGGTGTGCCGTTAAGAATCCACTTGCAGTTGGCTGATTCTGCTAATTTAAGGACTCGTTTTGTTTGAATAGCTTTTGGATTTTTAATACAGGTAGACTCATCTACAATCATATGTATTTCATGCGTAGCTGATTCAAGGAACTTGTGTGTAGTTTCAAAGCCTGATGCTGTTCGTAGAGCTTCTACATTGATAAGCAACATACGAGCCTGGTCTGTAGCAGACATAAACCTGGTAAACTCTTGCTTAGCTTTTTTAGTTTTAATTGGTCCTTTCCAGCAGTATACTAGAACATCTTTACAGACATGGGCAGGTATTTCATTGATTGCCCAGTTGTGGTGCAGTCCATTAGGAGCAATTACAACAGAGTCTACTATGTCTTCTGAGTTTTGAAGTATGTCTAAAACAATTTTAGTTTTACCTGTGCCCATCTCACAAAACAATGCACCGTATGGTTCATCTTTAAAACGTTTAACAGCGTCTTCTTGGTGCTTAAATGGTTTTGTCTTGTATATCATACTGAAGGTAGTTTATAAAATCTGTTTGTTATTGGAGTGTGTATGTATAAGTTTTTTCTTGCTCGGGTTGCTGCAACATAGAACACACGATGCTCATTGTCTGGGTCATCTAGCATAGCTTTGTATGTTGTATCTGTTACATCAGGCAGCACAACTACATTATCAGCTTCTCTACCCTTAGTTCCGTGTATTGTGTTTATTTCAATGTCACAGCTGTTTTCTAGTCTGCCGTCTTCTTCTGCTTTGAGCAACAACTCTTTAGTGATATCTGGTAGTTTAAATATTAAGTTCCACTTTGCTGTGGTTTTAAGACCAAAATTATCAACTAGATTATCCTTATCAAACAACTCTTCGTCAGGCATAGAATCTATTAGTTTCTTTGCACCTCTAGCCACTACACGACCAGTGGGTAAGAATTCTCTGTATAGTTCTTTTATCATAGAAGCTTTGAATTTGTAGCCTCTGCGTAGTTGTTCCCACATTAAGATGTAGTCTACTTGTTTTTGATTAAACAACGAGTCTCCACTAGCAGATACAAACAACGCCTTCTTTTTTATTAGTGCGTCTTCAAAGTATGACATGTAAATTTTGTTACGACACAAGAAGAACCAAGTTCCTTTGCTTACATCTAATTCAGTAATACTGTGTATGTTTTCAACAACACCTTCGTCAACTGCGCTCTTAATAGTATAGTCTTGTTTTTCTGATATTTGATCAGCAATCTTTTCGGAATACTCTAGCACTGGTTTGGGTAGTCTGTAAGAGGTGTCTAGCACGGTTCGTTCACCTTTCATATTAATTAGTGATTGTGGATCACCGCCAGCAAACTTGTAAATACTTTGTTTGTCATCTCCTGCAATGTAAATTGTTTTAGTATTCTTTGTAATAACGTTGATTGCTTTCCACTGCAACGGAGACAGGTCTTGAGCTTCGTCAACAAAAACATATTCAAAATCAAAGTTATCATCTTGAGTTACAAAAGTTTCTAATTGGTCTGTAAAGTCATACTTGTTTATTTTGCTTCTGTAAGTTTTGTAGTTAGTATGAAACTCTTCAAGGGTTTTAATATTAACTCTAGGGTTTACTTGATACTGAATAACATTTTCTGCAGTTGTATTTAAGTTACGCATTAGACTATCAAGATACAATAGTTGGTTACCTAATGAAGCATTGAAGATAAGACTGTCACCACCAGTTCGAATGTTTCCAGTCATTGGTATATCAATAAGCTGACCAAATTCAAAGTAGTCAGTTCTTGTTAACATAGGTTTCTTAGGTATACGTCTATAGCAAAGAGCGTGTAATGTGCTAAAACCTTCTAAGTCTCTTAGTTGGCAAGATTCGTTTTTAACTAAAGCTCTGTCTATAGCTTCTTGAGCACCTGCTTTAGTAAAAGTTGTGAATGCAATGTTTTTTGGTTTTGTTTCTTCTAAGCAGGTAGACAAGAGATCCATTAACGTAGTGGTCTTTCCTGTTCCTGCACTTGCTACGAATATCTTAGTATGGCTCATCTATGCTTAAGTCTGGAAGTGGTGTGCTTGGGTCAATATGTAAGTTATTTTTGTGTATTCTCCAGCACCGCACATTTAGCTTTGGAGATTTGATTGAGTGTGTTATTGCATCTGCTTTAAGAACTTGTTTAATTGCAGATAGTATTTTGTTGTCAGGTAATTCTTTAAAGCGTTGCTGGTTAAGATAGTCTTTAAGATCAATCATTCTAAACAAGTAGAATTGATCTTTTTTAATTGGACCACTTTTAATTCTATCTGCATCGTCACTGGCGTTTGCACAAAACATCGACACATACTCCACTAACTGACCAAGTGGAGTCATCTCAAATGGTATATCAATCTGTGTGCAGTTCTTAAGTAGTAAGTTTTGTTGTTTAACCCAGTCTTCTTGTTTAATTGGTGGGTATTTAAACAACAGCTTCTCCATAACTTTTTGGTTAAACTGATTAAAGTTGTCGAACTGTTCGGTAGTAAGTTGTAGCTCTGCGTCGTCTAGAGTTAAGAACCATAGAGGTGGCTCACTTTTTAGTTGTATAAGAGAGCGATTGTTAGGTAGAAATTCTTCTCCACCAATACCGTGCTTACGTTGTCCGCACAAACTAGCGTCGCAGTATTTACATAACGGCTGACTAGAGCATTGATACTTGTAATCTTTTTTACCATAGGAGTTTATAATAGCTTCAACTTCTCTGTCTTCAAGTGGTTCAGAGAATTTACGATTGAATTGCATTAAATGATGCTTCCAGTCAGTAGGCTGTGCTTTCTTTAGATAAACAGCTACATTAGATAAGGTTACATTGCGAGACTCACTGTGTTGTGTGCGATTTTGAAAGATGTAGTTAAGACAGGGAGGTCCTTCGGGTAGTATATCTTTACCTGACGACGGCACAGTTAGTTGTTCAAACTGTTCTTTGGTTAATTGTTGAGATAGTGCGTAAGCAATAAATTGTTCAGGGTCTAAAGCGTTACCATCTTTATCAAAGCCGTATTGTAGTGTGGGGTTGCCAGAGTATGGCATGTTAATCCAGTTTCCGTATTTACTGTTGTCTTTGCGGTCACCGATCTTAGGTTGCTTGGGGTATATCTCACAAGCACCTTGACCAAAGAACGCAGAGAATGACTTTAGTTTGTCAATAACATTGTAGGCGGGTATATCTTCAGAGAAAAATAAGTATACATGTGCACCACCTGATTTAGACCTGCAAACTACAAAGGGTAATTTAGATTCTTGAACTTGTTTGATGATGCCTTCTAAGGTTTTAGAGTCTTGGTATACATCTACATCTAGTGCACCCCAGCGAACCTGGTCTTCGTTAATGAGTGGAGTGCAACCAATGATGCGTTCACCCTTAAGGTGTGATTCCCATACTGCAGGTTCTATAGCTTCTTTGACTAAGAACGATTTTGAATCTGCTTTACCGTCACGATTCCGTGTTTTACCTGTAAGTGATGTTTGACCATACACGTTAGGGTTAGACACGAACAGCTCGTGGAATTTAAAAGACAGGTCTGCTATTGGAATCATATAAAATAAAAGCCCCCATCCTCACACCATGACGGAGGATGGGGGCAACCTATTTTAGTAGGGCATTGCTGCCGAGTCTACTAGTTGTGGTTTCTCTTCTGTTTGTAGAAGAGGTGTATCTGATGCATTTTTGTATGTATCAGATGCTAGCGTAAGGATTGACTCATCAGCTTCGAAGTCGAGAGCAGTAGGCTCTACGAATTCAAAGTTGTAATAGTCATCTCCATTCTTGCTAGTTTCCAAGACGGATTTCAGTTTCCAACTTTGTGCAAACAATGGCGGTGCAATGCTTGCGTCGTCATACCTGAAACGGTTGATGTCTTGTGTAAGCTTGCGGGATACGCGAAGCTGTGAGGATGTGAAAGGAATAACTGCTTGTTCCCAAGAGTCATTTACTTTCATTAGCACGAACCAATAAGTTGTGAACTTAAGTTCGTTTTCACCTAACCATTCATCGTATTGACGTTCCCGACCTTTCTCGTAAGCAGCATTGCTGACTACGGTTAGTGGGTGGTTGCCTACAAAGCCACCGCCTTTTGAGCGTGGAATCCATTCTGTATAGATGGACTTTGTATAGCATGGAACTATCTCTACTGGTTGATCTAATACACTTTGCGACTTGGCAAAGAATAGATCACCTGATTCAGCCCCCTCAATGTATTCATCTTTTTGTTTCTTGAGTTGGGGGCTTAGATCCTGTAGGATACGAATGAAGGGCAAGGAAGAACCTGAATCTAGGTTCTCTGTGCCTTGTCCTGCGACTGTTGTTATATCGAATGCCATGATTCTATATTACTTCTTTCTATGTTTAGGTTAGTTTCGCTCGCTGACCTTGGTAGATACCAAAGGCTTCACGAGGTAAGGATTCTGCCAGCTCTGGGTCTTCCAAAGCATCACGACAGAAAGATTTGAGAGTTGAGTGATGTATAGCAATCTTACGATCTGCATCAATACCATACTCTTCCTTGAGCTTGGTAGTGAGTTCTTCGGCTATGCCGTCATCACCTCTGTCTAAAGATATAGTGATTTGATTTTTGATAATCGAATCATTGTTTGTATCTCGCAACCAATCAAATGCAATAGATGGGTCTTTGATACGAGCATCTACAAAGTCATTAATTTGTATTTTTGCTCCGTCATCTAGTTGGATTAGTTTGAGTCCGTTTTTAGCCATAAGGTCAGGAATCAACTCTTCAGCAATTTGTTTGCGTATTGTTTTTAGTTGACTAACTTCTGCTTCTTTTGCTGCGATATCGTTATCAACATCTTTTAGTGATTTACCTAAGCTTGTTATTTCTTGGAGGTCATCGCCTGCTACATGTTCTGTAGATATGCCTTCAATCTCAGCGATTGGTATTACATCTGATTCTTCTAATAGAGGATCTGTCATTGTTATTGTTTGTTTATGAGATCACCAAGCCTTGCATATCCTGCGATATCAACCCAGTTATCTCTTTTGTTTTTGTTTAGTTGCCTAATAGATTTAAGAGCAATCATTGCAAGCACTACTTGTGTGGAAGTTACTTCTGTTTCAAATATCTCAGACCACATTTTAGCAGTCTTCTTAAATTCAACATCACAATCTCCATAGTCTTTGTGCCTGTCTTCGCTTGTTATTTTTAGTGCTGTTTTTAGTATATCCATAGTTCTAACACCACGTTGCTCCTAGATCTATATCTGCAACAACGGGTACTTTGAGTGGGATAGCATTCTCCATGATTAATTTTAAGTCAAGGCTTTCTTGTTTATTTTTAACCATGGCGTTAATTTCATCGTGAACTGGCAGCCTAAGATCAAAGCCAGCGTCGTGTGCATCGACCATTGCTTTCTTGGCTTGGTCTGCGGCACTGCCTTGTATTAGTCTGTTTAATCCTTTGCTTGTAAATGCACGGAACACTCTGTTATTTTTAAATCTAGCTTGGGCTATGCGTTTGTTTTTGATTGGTTTATCCCCAAAGTCAGACACCCAGAAATCAAAACGAGCACGTCTGCCTAGTATAGTTTTTATGTATCCTTGCTGACTAGCTTTGTTCATTACGCTATCAAATAATATTTTTAAGAATGGTGCTTCATCGTTAAACTTTCTCATAGTTGAACTGCACATCTCTTCTGATATCCCCAGTGTTTCTGCCATCTTCTTATTACCCATTCCATAACTAATACCTAAACACAACATCTTACATGTGTCGTATGGTAGTCCTGTGGTTTTTTCAAAGAAAGTATATAGCTTCTCACCGCTAGCAAAAGCATCTCTAGCCTGTTCTGCTTTGGGTAGTGGTTTACCAAATTGACCAAGCAGTGCGTAGTGCACTTGGAGTCTTGGTTCTTGAGAGCTGTAGTCTGCTTTGCACCAGAGTGTATTTGGTTCTGCTATGTATAATGTTCTAATTGCTTTACCAATTTCACTGCGTTTAGGAACTTGTTGTAGATTTGGGTTACTAGAAGACAGTCGACCAGAACGTGTGCCGCCTTGATCGGATGCAGTCTGTCTGAAGTCTGCGTGGATGCGACCTTTGTAACTACCTTTGAGTATGATATCTTCAATAAACACTTTACGCAGCCGATTGATACAACGAGTTTCGTATATTTGTTTTACTGTTTCATGTTCACAATGTTCTAGGAATGACTTAGATACAGAGTAATTACCTTTTTCTGTTTTGGGAACTACAAGACCCAGCTTAGTAATATACTCTCCTAATTGATTAGGTGACCAAATATCTAGCGTGCCAAACTTTTCTTTGAGTTTGGTTTCTTGTTTAAGTAACTTAGTATTAAGTTGGTCAGCTCTATCTATATCTACAGGGACACCTTTGAGTGTCATCTGCAGTAGTATAGGTGTGAGTTTACATTCTAGCTCCCAGATATTCCAAAGGTTTTGTTCTTTGAGTATTGGTATTTGATGCTGGTATACATCCCAGGTATTGCGAGCATCTATCTCAGCATACTCACCTACATACCTAGCGGGTAGTTTCCACATGTCACCTTTAGGACTGTAACCATAAGCTTTAGCAGCTTCGTTGAGTTTATCTTCAAACTTAGTTTTGTTTAAGTATTTTTTAGACAGGTTGTTAAGACTGTATGAAAACTGTTCTTCATCAATTAATGCTTCAGCAACCTGAACGTCTCGGACTGGACAAGAGACTCCAATGCCAAGAGACTCAAGCCAGCCGAGATCGTATGCAGCGTTAGCAAACAGTATTTCTTTACTGTTCCTAACTATACCTTTAACGAAAGAAACAACCAGATTTTTATCAAGGTTGTCCCCATTTAAGTGATCAAACGGTAAGTATACCTGTTGGTGACTGTCTGCTATAGCAACGCCTGTTACTTTACCAGCACCACGTTTATAAGATGGTCCAGTTTGTTTTAAGTATGGATCATAAGTTTCTAGATCAATCGCTACTATATCTTCAAACTGTGGTAGTATAACTGGAGGTCGCCATAATACATCAGAGGTAATCACGTTTAGTTCTGTTTGTTGCATTTAATAGTGCTTTAATTTTAAGCCAGTATTTCTCTGTTGCTTGTTTCTTGTAACCGTTTGGTCCTCCGTTGTGGATTCTTACGATGTCTTGAGATGTAACTGGTCTTCCAAGTCTTTCAGGAGTTGCATATCTAGACATATACGCAAGAAAAATATCTATACTTTTATCTCTATCAAAAGCATCTTTATGCACCCAATCAACATTAGCAAAATCTGCTGCGTCTTGAACATATGCTTGAGTCATTTGCATACAACCATATGACTTACCACTGTCACCAACAGCATAGTCATTACCACCACTTTCAACTACAATGATGGCAAGTATGATTTGCATAAGACTTATCATTCTTTTTGTTTTCTTTTACGTTCGTTAGCGTGGATAATTTTATTAACTTTTTTGTATGTTTTGTTATTCATACGAGTTTGTATTTCATTGTCAGTGAGATCTCGTATGAGTCCTTTGTTTTTTGCCCAGCGAGCAATTTCTCTGTGTTCCTTGTAGGGATCACCGTCCATAATTTCAGTAGTTTTAACTTCTACTAAATCTAATAGTGCTTTTAAGTCGGATGAGTCTGGCATAGTAAATTGGCTGATTAGCATAGAAGCTAACCAGTTATCTAGGATGGACGATGGATGCAGCCTCGCAAGGGTTCACGGTGTCGCCTAGTCT
>MDTC01106012.1_pt1 | contig 10740 bp, 9 predicted proteins | sample 811181 | NCBI WGS metagenome assembly MDTC01 (sample SAMN05326644, study PRJNA326480) | marine metagenome | isolation source: seawater | place: Pacific Ocean: North | collected 2011 | reverse complement strand
TTAGGCCCCTTTATACTTTCTTTCATTTCTGCATTCGTTCTGCGACAATACGGTCTGCAATCTTTAAATATTCAAATAAATCCGTTGTATGGCCCAGTTTTTCGTCATTTTTGACCCGAAAAGAACTATCCATAATTTGACCTGAAGGAATTTTATAATGTGGCCCTCTCTTTTCACCTAAACGAACAATAACTCTATTTTTATGGGGGACTACAATAATATATTGACCCTTTAGGCCTCTAAAATAATGCACGGGATTCCCTTGATTTTTATACACCCAGATATGCCAGCCATAACGCATATTTGAGACATCATCATCGGTAGTTAGATAAGGGGTTTTAATCATCTCTTTCAAAAATGATTGAGAAATGATTTGGTTTCCATTGAAGTTTCCATCATGCAAAACCAATTGGCCAAGAAGAGAAAAATCTCTCGCTGAAGCATATAAACAGCAAAATGCTTTTTCATCTCCTTCAGCTTTATCAAGGCTCCAATATGCATTGCTACTAGCACCTATTGGCTCCCAAATTTTAGTATGCATATATTCAGTTAACGTAAGACCTGTAGCTTTCTCTAAAATAAAACCTAAAATCTGTGAATTGCCACTTTGGTAATGAAACCGCTTACCAGGTTCTTCCACCATTCTCAATCTTGTAACTAAACCATATAAATCCTTTCCATAATAACCCTCCGCTGCTTCCGATAGTGGATTCTTTCCACTCTCTTGCCAGTCAAAACCAGCAGACATCAACAACAAATGTCGAATCGTTAAAACATCACGACCATTCGTTTTGAATTCTGGTAAATACGTAAATACAGGTTCATCAACACTTGGAATCTTACCTTCCTCAATTGCAATGCCAATAAGCAAACCGATAACAGTTTTTGAGGCAGAAAAGGAATTAGATACTTGATTTACAGAATGCTCTTCCCAATACTGCTCATGCAACAAGGTATCGTTCTCGAAAATCAAAAAAGCACGTGTATCAATACCGCTTAAGTAATCCTCTTCGCTTTCTGTGAGCGCTACATTCGCTCCTGACTTAACCTTTATTTTTTTTGGTGATGTTGATTTTTCAACTGTATTTACGGGAAAAACATCTAGGTCATATATTCCTGGGCCTGTTTTGCCAATTAAATACGTTTTACTTATACCGGAATACAAATAAAACCGACCTGATAACAAAATGAAAAGGTTTACAACCAAAATAAGGGTTAACGTAACGTAGGAAGCATACTTTATAAATCTATTCATTCTTGTTAATTCATTAATCAGAGAACGCGAAAACCAAACAAATCTTTCAATTCCTGAAGCAAAATGGATTGTACTTCATTGAGGTCGAGCGCAGAACCAAGCTCCTTTTGCATTGAAGTTACCGCTTTATCCTCTATTCCACAAGGAACGATATTTGAAAAATAATCGAGATTTGTATTTACATTGAAACCAATTCCGTGCATTGTTACCCAACGAGAAGCCTTAACACCCAAAGCGCATATTTTTCGCTCATTCGATTTTCCAGGATCAAGCCACACACCTGTCATACCCTCAAGTCTTTCTCCTTTTAATCCAAATACAGCAATTGTTTTTATTACAGCTTCCTCCAAGAATCTCATATACTGATGAATGTCTGTAAAGAATTGCTCCAAATCCAATATCGGATATACGACGATTTGACCTGGGCCATGATAGGTTATGTCTCCACCCCTATTGATTTTATAAAACGCTGCATTTTTTTTCGACAGGTCAATATCATTGAGCAATAAATGCTCTTTTTTACCGCTCTTTCCCAAGGTATACACATGAGGATGCTGGCAGAACAATAAATGGTTGGACGCTGTACCTTTAGATTCTCCCTTACGAACAGATATTTTATGGTCTATTGCTTTCTTAAATAGTTTTTCCTGATAATCCCACCCTTCTTGGTAGTCAATAAGGCCTATATCATGAACGAAAACTCTGGGTTTCATCATTTAAAACTTCGCCAATTCCCCTTTTAAATAATCAATGATTTCAATATCAATAATATCTGCACCATTCATTTCACATAAATAATAGGAGGCCCAATCCACAATGTTGATGAGGTAAATAGAGCGCTCAATAAACGAGTCTCCCTTCGCCGAAACGTCGAATACCTTTCCACATTTCTTTTCAATCGCTGTCTTAGAAATCTCGAACCTTCTGTGATTTCTTGGATGTAGGTCGCCAGTATTAAAAAATATAGGTGCAAACCTTTCATCACCACCGGTCCAACCCACTAGCTCGTTATGGTTCATTTCAGGAATAACATGATGCCAACCCAAATATTTTGAATTTTCATTAAACTGTTGGCGCGCACGAACTATAACGCCCTCATATTTAGTCTCAGCATAATACACCCCAACCTTTCCAAAGAGATGTGCGGCCATTTCTTTAGCTAAAGCATGAATTTCTTCCTGATTTGCCTCTATATATGAACCTGCTTTTAGCATTTCGCCTTTGTGATCAGAAACAAAACCAAGTGTAGTAAATATGTGCAATAGCTGAATCACTGAATAAGCAAGCGCGCTTCTTGGCGGATTTCCTCCAGGTACAAGAATGCAATCATATCCATTATTTTTACAGAATTGTTCCAATTTTCCTCCACTACATATTCCTATAATATGACAACCCCTTGCCATTGCTTCTTCAATGGCTATTGTCGTTTCTTCGGTGTTTCCAGAATAGCTAGAACCAATCACCAATGTGTTTTCATCAACATATGCAGGCAATGTATAATCATTTACTAAGGATACTGGTACCTGCATTTCATCTTGTAACCAATTGGCAACCATTTTCGCACCAATACCCGAGCCTCCGAGCCCACACATAACAATATTATTTATATTATTTGAAGGTTTCTTCAATTCTGAAGCCTCAGCAATCGCAATAGCCTCTTTTATATTATCGGGAAAAGCGTGTATTAAATCTTTCATTTTTTTCTATTTATAAAGGTATATTTCCATGTTTTTTCGGAGGTAATGACTCATTTTTATTTTCTAACATTTTGAATCCTGCTATAACTCTGCTTCGAGTTTCATTTGGAAAAATAACCTCATCAACTATTCCTCTTTCAGCTGCTCTGTATGGATTAGCAAAAAGCTCGGCGTATTCAGCCTCTTTCTCAAGCCATTTTTTTTGCGGATCGTCACTATTTGCAATCTCTCTTTTAAATATAATCTCTGCGGCTCCTTTGGCTCCCATAACAGCGATTTCAGCCGTCGGCCAAGCAAAGTTTAAGTCAGAACCTATACTTTTTGAGTTCATCACATCAAATGCTCCTCCATACGCCTTGCGCGTGATGACCGTAATTCTCGGAACAGTGGCCTCAGAGAATGCATACAAAAGCTTTGCACCGTGTGTAATAATCCCTCTCCACTCCTGATCCGTTCCCGGAAGGAATCCTGGAACATCTTCAAATACAAGTAAAGGAATATTAAACGAATCACAGAAACGTACGAAACGGGCACCTTTCCGGGACGAATCTATATCCAAAACTCCAGCAAGAGATGCGGGCTGATTGGCAACCACACCAATTGTTCGTCCTTCAGTACGGGCAAAACCAACTACTATATTTGTTGCAAAATCCTTATGGACCTCTCTAAAAGAGTCATCATCAATAACACTATCAATTACTTTTCTAATATCATAGGGAATGCTTGAATTCTCAGGTAGAATTTCGCTTATTGCTTCTTCTTTTTTAACATCAAACGTAAAAGAACTAGGATGCGGCGCTTCCTCCTCTGCATTTTGAGGAAGATAACTCATCAAATCCCGAACACTTTTTAAGCACTCAACATCATTTCCTGACGTAAAATGGTTTACTCCAGATTTTTCAGCATGCGTCTTTGCGCCACCTAAATCCTCAGAGCTTACCTCTTCATGGGTCACTGTTTTAACAACATTAGGGCCTGTTACAAACATGTAGGAGGTGTCCTCTACCATAAAAACAAAATCTGTCAAAGCTGGTGAATAAACCGCACCACCTGCGCAAGGTCCCATAATCACAGAAAGCTGAGGAATGACTCCAGAAGCTCTTGTATTTCGGTAAAAAATATCGGCATATCCTGCAAGAGATACCACTCCCTCTTGTATTCTCGCGCCACCAGAATCATTTAATCCGATAAGCGGAGCGCCATTTTTAAGGGCCATATCCATGACTCTACAAATTTTTGCAGCATGGGTTTCCGAAAGGGAACCTCCCAAGACAGTGAAATCCTGAGAAAAAACATAAACCAATCTTCCGTGTATTGTTCCATATCCTGAAACAACGCCGTCCCCGGGTATTTTCTGCTTATCCAAACCAAATGCTGTTGCCCGGTGTTCAACAAATCCACCAATTTCATGGAAGCTTGATTCGTCTAAAAGAACCGCAATACGCTCGCGTGCACTTAGCTTTCCTTGCTTATGCTGGCGTTCAAGTCGCTCGGGTCCACCTCCCTCGTAGGATTTATTTCTTTTATTCTGTAATTCTTGATTTTTCTCCATAGTAAATGTAGCTCAACAAAAATAAGGTAAAATTTAATTTATCCTTCTAAATCCCGTTGCTTCATGCGATATTTCTATAGATCCAAAATGGCTGAATACAAAGGGTTAAAATTAGAATCGCAACTAAGGTCGTCTCAGATATTGAAAAAACGAATGTCAGGAAAAGTAACAACGACCAAAATAAAATTCGAAATAATCCAGCAAGCTGAATGTTTTTTAAAATTTCAAAACGAATATTTTGTGGAACACTGACTTTTTGTTCATTCTTGATGCGCATGATCTCATTTAAAAAAAGCAATGGAAGCAGGAATATTCCTTGGGCAATTCCGAGCTCTTCATAACTCAAAAATGCCCACAACTCAGCTGTAAATATTATTGGATTTAAACTAAAATAAACGAGTAAATGTAAAATCATGACTTCCAAAAACACTAACCCTAGACCCTTCAATAAAAATGCTTTAGGTAAAATAATAGAGGACAAAAGACCTAATCTCTTGTTTAAAAAAAACGTACGAATAACTAGGTCAAAAAGAAAAAATAATATAATAAAGTAAAATCCCCAATTCCAAAATAAAAAGCCGACCAATGGAAGTACCGCATCTCCAAGAATTGCACTGATTATTTCAACCTTTTTCACAATTTATCTTTGATTTCATCAGCATACTCCCTTGCCAAATTTTGATTTTCAATAAAGGTGCTTAATGGCATGAAAGGGCCTCTGTCTTCGGGTAAAATTGAAAGTGCTTTAGAATAGCTCTTCAATGCTCTTGAATACGCCTTTTGCTCTGCATAAATAACCCCCATATTGACATAAGCATCTATATGACTAGGGTCAATCGCAACCACCTCTCTATACATATTTAAAGCACTATCCAATTCGCCGTACTTCTTCTGATAAATCTGACCCATTTGGCAGAAGGCTTCACTATACAATGAGTCAAGCTCCTGCATCTCCTCATATACCTGCATTGCCAATCGTTCCTGACCAAACAATCCATATGCGTATGCCAAAGCATATTTGTAATCAATATTCTCAGGTTCTAATTGAACAGCAGAATAAAAATGATCCACGCAGCGCTGATTATTAGACTGCTGAAATAAAATACCTAATTCAATATAGATTTCAGGTCTATCTGGATAATATTGACTGACTCGAGCGTAGGTGTTGATGGCAGAATCCATATATGCCTTCGAAAGCGCTTGCGAAACATCTTCCCCACTCAGAGCAGCAGATAAAACCTTATACATACTTCCTTGTAAAACATGCGCATCAAAAAACTTAGGGGCTTCCTTAAGCGCTTTGTCAATCCAAAGTCTAGCTTCATCAAAATCTTGTTGTAATGCATAAGTATTGGCAAGTCCAACCATCGCTTTTGAATTTTTAGGGTCATTGTCAACAACGATTTGCAAATAGTTTTGCGCCCTACTTATATCGGCAACAGTTCTATTTCCTTGATTGATAATAGACAAAGCATACATCATTCTTGCACGGTTACTCGAGCTATCGATACGAAAGGCCTTAGCTGCATCAGCATAGGCCGTTGCGTAATCGTAGTGCTCTAAGGCTAGCGTTGCACTTTCTAATAAGGCTTGAAAATTATTGGGTGATGCCTCAAGCGATTGATTCAAACGAATTCTTGATTCAGCATACGATTCTTTGGACACTGAGACAGATTCTACTTTGCTTTTTACAGGCATTTCCTTTTCTCCACCGCATGCAAAAAGGACGCTAATTATTGCGCAAACAAACAATAGGTTCTTCATAATGTAAAGTTAGGATATTTTGTTTTGCTTAAAGCATTTTGTACCTTTGAAACTAACCAAATGATGGCACACATTATGAAATTAAAGTTATCGCTTTTTCTTATTTTAATAGTAACGATGGTGCAAAGCGCTTGGACTCAGGGCTGTTCTCAATGTAAGCTATTGGCGGAACAGGGTAGTGGACTTGAAGAAGCTTCTTTTGGAAGTAATATCAATAGCGGTATTCTGTTTCTAATGATCATACCCTATTTGATTTTAATGTTTCTCTTTCGAGAACAAGTCAAAAATGTTTTTTCAAAATTGTTCTCTAAAAGGAGCTAATCCCAAACAATAGAAATCTTTCCGATTGATGCTCCGCTTTCCAGATGTGAGTGGGCAGTGGAAATATCGTTTACATTGTATACATTGCCGACAATTACTTGGATTTTCTTCTCTAAATATAGCTCCATAAGCTGGACTAAACAATGGTGCATAATACCAGGTTTATCGTCAGCGATTTTTAACATATTTACACCTAAGATACTTTTGGAAGACATCATCAAACCGGCAGGTATAATCAGACCCATCTTTCTAAGGAAATTTAGCGAGGAAAGTATACCAAAACGACCACCAGAAAGCTCAGCACCACCGAATAGATAAAGCCTCCCGCTTGGGCCCAAATGATGCCAGTCCTTTTTAAACGTTGAACCTCCTATAGGATTGAAGCTAGCGTCTAGTTTTTTATTATTATGTATTTCCTCAATATAGTCTTGGGTTTTATAATTGACTACCTGATCTGCACCAAGATTTCTAACGATTGTTTCTTTTTCAGTTGAACCCACTTTAGCAATCACTTCGGCACCTCTTCGTTTTGCAAGCTGAATCAAAAGTGTACCAACTCCTCCTGCAGCGGCATGGATCAAAACACGCTCACCCGCCTGAATAGGAGCCAAATAATCGGTCATATAATACGCTGTTACCCCTTGAGTACTCAACGCCAAAACCTCAGAAGATGGCAAGTCATCAATAGGCACCAGGGCCATTTCTGTTGTAATAACGTGTCGTCCGTATCCACCGAATCTACAAAAGGCAAGCACCCGTTTCCCAATTAAATCAGAATTCCCGTTTGGCCCAATAGATAATACCTTTCCAACTACTTCATATCCAATAACACATGGCATCGGTGGTGCTTCGCGGTAAAGACCATTACGCGCCATAACATCCGCATAATTCAGGCCAAATGCTTCACTTTTAATGATTACCTCACCTTTATTAAGCGCAGGCAGAGTGATCTCTTTTCTCAGAAAAGCATGCTTCGCATCTCCCTTTTTCACCAAGAAAATCGCTTCTGATTTCACTGCTGTTTAATTTAGAATCTAAATGAGACACCGCCCATTACCTGTATAGGTTGAACAGGGTAATTGTACCAATCGTTATAACGTTGAGACAATATATTGTTGAATGCCAGGAAGGCAGAAACTCTTTTATTGTATCTGTAAGAAATACCCAAGTTAAAATCAACAATTGCGCCTAAATTCATGTAATACTGGCCATCTACTTCTTGGACATCCTCTTGCATTTCATAGACCAATGCTTTTCTGCCGGTTTCGATGTGCCCGTCCAAGTTAAACATGAACTTATCAAACAGGTTGTAGGCCGCTCTGAGCTCAAACTCGAGCACAGGTAAATTCCAGGCATAGGCCTCATTTAAGGTTTCATATGAATTATAGCGGGCCAAGCCATCAATCTTTAATTTTTCATCGAGTTGATAAAAAAGAGAGGCCTCAATCCGCGTATGATTGAGCGTGTCATAGATTAAGCCAAACTTATTCCTAAACGCAGACAATGTATCGGTAACAAAGAATGCTTTATTGGTGATTTTCTTGAAGCTCACATTTGCATTAAAACCCATTCTTTTACTAAGTGTCCCTTTGATTCCACCATAAATATCATAAGGGTTGTTTTCGTTTATAAGCCTTACAGAAGGTGCTAAAAATTGATTCGTTTGAGATAAAGATGAGAACGAATTTTGTGAAAGCCCCCCTCTGATACCGGCAAACGGAATAAATATATCGTTAAATAGAGAATACTTTATTTCAGCCTGTGGATAGATAAAAAACTGTGTCTCCTCGCCAATGTCCAAAGCCATTGAGAATCCCAAATCAAGTTTAAATCTATTGTCCATAAGTTGTGTCAAAACACCTGGCTTAAAATCAATTATTGTATTGGATCTTATGCGGCCAGAATCCAAAGGCAGACTAACAATTGAGTCCTCAACTCCAAAACGATAATTATTCAGGCGCATCCCCAAATTAGCATAAAACTCCTCTGATTTGTAATTATACCATCCTTTGATATTTAGCTTTGCGTTGTGCTCTGCTGCCCTCCATTCTTCCAGAGAATCCTCTAAGGGCGATGCAGTTTGTAAATAATGATATCTCAAATCCACAGCATAATTCATTACCGCACTATCACCAAAGTCAGAAACATATCCTATGTTGGTGCCAATCCTTTGGAACCGCTGAGAAATCAATGATTTATCAATCGTATCAGATGGAATTCCGTAATAATTAAAACCGTGGTTCATGTAATTTAATTCTCCATTAATCATATAGGTATTATCCACTATTTTACCATATAAAGTAGCACCTGTTCTATCATAATTTGCAGGGGCATATGCAATACTGTTTCTATCCTTTATTTTTGCAAAAGAGCTTATGTGATCGATTTTTACACCATATTGATACCCTTTTGACCTCGTTGAATTGTAAACGAATTGACCCAAGGGCATTACCCCAGTTCCCATACCTATCTTAGCATAAAAGGGATAAAGTTGACGAAGCTTTTCCGTAGTTTCAATTTCCGCTGCTTTAATAGCCGTAAGCCTAATTTGTGTCGGATATAAGTATGCCAATAAAGGATAGGATGCAACAGCAGAAGGTTTAACAGTATCTATAATCTTTGGAGACAGCGTGAGTCGACTTGCTGGCTCGACCTGTCGGCTTCCCTTTCCATCAATGGTAACATCTGGAGGTTGGGCATAGCTTACTTGGAAAAGGATAAAAAGAAAGCAAAGCAATAAATATAGACGGCTATTCTTCATTTATTTCGATTTTAGTTTCTGGACTCTCTTCCTCCTTATTTTCCTCGGCTTCCTTTAGTGCAATAATCTCTGCCCATAATAAATTTGCCTCTTCAATAATACCATCATCTGTTATTGGGTAATGCTCTTTAATGGACTTAAGGTTTTGTTCGGCTTGAACGTAATCCTTTTGCTTTACAAAGATTTTAGATTTTAGAATCAAGGCCTTAGCAATCCAATAATCGTAGCTAGGTTTCATTTTTAAGAGCTCCTGAATTTCGATGCTCGCCGTATTTAGGTCATTTTGAATGTAGTGTATATAAGCCATGGTATATTTGGCCTCTGATCCCATAAATGTTGTGGTATGCTCTACCAACCATTTCAATGGAACCAATGCCTCTTGATATTGGTCAAGGCGGAACGCAGAAATACCGTAAGCATAATTGGCCTCAGCTCGTTGCGCATCATCTAAAACTGGGGCCTCTAAAACTAGTGCAGCATATGCTTTACTTTTTTGATAATCCTCAGTAAAATAGGTGGCTCTCATAACGCCAAATCGCGAAATAAATAAGGTGCTAGGGGTTGTCGCTAATCCCTCTAATCTCTGGTAATATTTCAATGCATTTGGATAGTCTTTTAGCCCATAATAATGGATTGAAACACGTCTTGCTGCAGCTTCACTGTAAGAATTACTTGTGGCATCTAAGAAGCGTTTATAATTTTCAATGCCATTCAATGTATCGTTAACCGCTAGATATGATGTCCCGAGGTAATAATAAGTCTCAGCAACATATTGTCCGTTCTCAGAAAAGCTCCCTAGGTATACCTGAAATTTCTCAATGGCCTCTGTATAATTAGTATCAAGATACGCCTGAAGAGCAGGAGTATAAAACAAATTTTCTTTTTCGTCATCCGTATAGTTAATACAGCTATACCTTTCAACAACCTCTGCCGCCTTTTGCGGTTTTTGTTGCGCTGTGTAAACATCGACTAAGCCCTTTGCTGCTACTTCACAAACGTCATTTTCATTTTCATGCTCAGCAAGAACTTTTAAATAAGCAATCTCAGCTTTTTCATATTGCCACTTTTTCAAATAACAATTTGCCTTACCAATTTTAGCCTGTGTCAGGAAAGGAGAATTAGGGAAATCAATAATTAAGTTGTCATAATACAACAAGGCTTCATCATTATTGCCAATTGAGGAAAACGTATTTGCCAATTCATAGGTCGCATTCATTGAATATTTAGAACCGGCATATGAGGTCAAGATTTCTTTTAGCTTCTCAACTTTAATTGTTCCTTGACCACTATAGCCATAGGTTTTAGCGACATAATACAAGGCCTTATCATTCAGTGACGTATTGTATGAAAACGCTTTTTCGTAAAATTCAATGGCTAAAGCGTTTTCCTT
>MDTC01147204.1_pt1 | contig 10741 bp, 10 predicted proteins | sample 811181 | NCBI WGS metagenome assembly MDTC01 (sample SAMN05326644, study PRJNA326480) | marine metagenome | isolation source: seawater | place: Pacific Ocean: North | collected 2011 | reverse complement strand
TTAAAAGATGCAGTGATGATTAAGGATAATCATTTGATTGGAAACTCAGATTTCCACAACTCTGTTAACAATGCATTTGATAACAACCCAGACAAAGACATACAAATAGAGGTTGACACAAAAGAACAACTAGAGCAAGCCTTAACAACCAAAGCAACCTCAGTTTTGCTTGATAATTTTGACCCTAAAGTTTTACCAGAAACAATTGAATATATAAGGTCTCATGAAAAAGGCAAGAGCATATATATAGAGCTTTCAGGTGGAATTAACGAAGAAAATCTTCATAGCTTTTGTGTAAAAGGAGTTGATGGTATATCAATGGGAGCTTTAACACATAATATTAAAAGCAAAGATATAAGCCTTGATTTAAAATGAACCAAAAACAAACAGACATTCTAATTATTGGTATGGGTCTTGCAGGCATAACAGCAGCAATCACTGCAGCTCAGAATGGTAAAAAAGTTACCATTATAACAAAGACCAAAGAGCTAAGCTCAGGCAATACGCCATGGGCGCAAGGAGGGATTGTCTATAAAGGATTAAAAGATAGCCCTGAAAAATTGAAATATGATATTATAAAAGCAGGAGCAGGACATGCCTGGGATGAGGCAGTTAATCATTTATGTAAGCATGGACCAAGGCTTGTTAAAGAGTTTTTAATTGAGAAGGTTCAGGTTCCGTTTGATAAGTCTGGGGATGATTTGAAGTTAGTAGCAGAGGGAGCACACAGCGATGCAAGAGTAATTTACCATGCAGACAAAACAGGAAAAAGCATTCACAAAGCATCGATGGACTATTTGCAAACATTAGAAAATGTAGAGATTATAAACAATCATATTGCTATTGATTTATTAACCTTTTCTCATCACTCAACTGTATCAACAGACATATATAAGAAGCCAGCATGTTTTGGAGCGATGGTTTTAAATAAAAACAACAACGAAGTTGTTGCCTTTTTATCATCTAAAACCATTTTAGCAACTGGGGGGCTGGGCCAGCTTTTTTTACATAGCACTAATCCAAAAGAAGCAACAGGCGATGGTATTGCAATGGCTTGGCGTGCTGGGGCTAGATGTTTTAATTTACACTATGTACAGTTTCACCCTACAGCCTTATACCATCCATCTGGAAGGTTTTTAATTTCAGAAGCTGTGCGAGGAGAAGGAGGAAAGCTTGTTAATTTAGCAGGCAAAGAATTTATGAAAAACTATCACCAACAAGGCGATTTGGCTCCAAGAGATATCGTGTCACGATCTATTCACATGGAAATGTTAAAAGAAGATTCAGATTGTATGTTTTTAGACATAACTCACAAGGACAAAGAATGGCTGGAAAAACGATTTCCAACAATTTACAATTATTGTTTAAGCAAAGGAATTGATATTTCAAGAGAACCCATTCCTGTTGTTCCTGCTGCACATTATAGTTGCGGAGGTGTTGGTGTAAACTTAGTTGGGAAAACATCCTTAAAAAGGCTATATGCTGTTGGGGAGGTTTCTTGTACGGGAATTCACGGTGCTAATCGTTTAGCAAGCACGTCACTTTTAGAATGTTTAGTTTGGGGGTATTTTGCTGGCAAAGATGCTATAGAAGACAAGGATGATGATAATTATTTTCCTCCAATGCATCAATGGAAGCAAGGAGGTCATAATATTGATAAGGCTCAACTTGCTCAAGAGTGGTTAACAATTAAAAATACAATGTGGAATTTAGGCGGCCTGATAAGATCTCAGAAAAAATTACATGCTGCAATGAACATTTTAAGAAACCTTCAGTCTGATGTTGAAAAAACATATCAGCAAAGCAAGCTAGACAATGAAATTTTATCATTAAGAAACGGAGCTCAAACAGCACTCGCAATTATTGCATCAAGCATTGAGGCTAGAGAAAGCCTTGGTACTCATTATGTAGAAGATTAATAAACTAAATTATCAATTAATCGAACATCTTTATAAAAAACAGCCGTGCTAATAAGACTTTCCGGCCTCCAAACATCTAATTCTTTTAAAGATTCATTACAAGCAACAGAAATATAATCAACAGTAAAACCAGAACAACCATTTACCGATAAGATAAAAGCTTTTTTTAATGCTTGAACATCTTTTTGTCCACCTTGAATTAATTGCTTAATTACAATTAAGCTTTGGTAAATAATGGAGGCCTTTGTTTGTTCAGCCTTACTTAAATATTGATTGCGAGAACTAAGAGCCAATCCCTTTTTATCTCTTACTGTTGGGCAAGAAACAATAATAATATTATAATTTAAATCAGCAACCATTTGTTTAATAATTCTTGATTGTTGGGCATCTTTTTCACCAAAAAAAGCATGCGAAGGTTGCACAAGATTAAATAGTCTTGACACTATTTTTGTGACTCCATAAAAAAAATGTGGTCGTGATTTTCCTTCTAATTTTGTAAACAAAGGGCTTTCATAATTAAAGCCTTCTGTTTCCATGTTAGGGTACATTTCTTCATCAGTTGGTAAAAAAACTGCATCTGTTTTTAGCTTTTTTAAATTATTAAGATCCTCTGTAATAGTTTTAGGATAAGATGAGAGGTCTTCATTCTCAGCAAATTGTGTTGGGTTTATATAAATAGAAACAATTGTTTTAGAGCAGTGTTTTTTGCTTTTTTGAATTAAAGAGAGGTGTCCTTGATGCAACGCTCCCATTGTTGGAACAAAGCCAACAGAGCTTTTTTGATTAGCCCTCCAATTTTTACAATCATTGATTGTATTTAAAATTAGCATCTAAAAATTTTCAACAGCAGATTTGTAATCTTTTAAGGCTTCAGAGATCTCTTTGTTAAGATTTTTATATCCCATGGCATGTTTTGGAGGCTTAGAATTTGACAAACCTAAAACATCATGAAAAACTTGAATCTGCCCATCGCAATTTTTACCAGAGCCAATACCTACAGTAGGAATAGAAAGTAGGCTTGTAATTTCTTTTGCTAAGGCATCAGGAACACACTCTAAAACAACACTAAAAGCCCCAGCTTCTTGTATAGCTAGAGAGTCATCTATAATCTTTTGCGCCCCTTTGGGGGTTTTCCCCTGCATACTATAACCAGACATTTGATGAAAAGACTGAGGGGTTAACCCTACGTGGCCCATAACAGGAATTCCAATTTGTACTAATTCCTGAATATGCTTTTTCATATGAGAACCGCCTTCTAGCTTTACAGCTCCTGCGCCACCTTCTTTAATCATCCTGCCTGCATTCTCAATTGTATTTTTAATACTACATTGATAAGACAAGAACGGAAGGTCTGCTACTACCAGTGCTTTTTTTGCTCCTCTTGTTACAGCCTTTACAACAAAGAGCATTTCTTCCATTGTAACAGGAATTGTGGTAGAATAACCGTAAACCATCATTGAAGCACTGTCTCCAACCAGTATTAAAGGGATATCACACTCATCCACTAGACACGCAGAATTAAAATCATAAGCGGTAATGGTTGCAAACTTTTGATTAAGTTTTTTAAAATCAATTATATTTTGAATTGTTGTTGTTTTCAAAGGATTTGATTGTCGTTGTTTAAATGTATTACCTTGGGAACATGAGAATCAATACTATTTTCATCAATTAAGGCATACGCTAATATGATGATTCGGTGCCCTGTTTGAATTTTATGTGCAGCAGCGCCATAAATAGATATTTCTGCGGAACCTTTTTCTCCTTTAATTGCATAGGTTTCAAGTCTTTCTCCATTATCTATATTTAAAAGATGAACTTTTTCATAAGGAGCAAGCCCAGAAGCTGCTAATAAATCAGGATCTATTCCAACAGAACCATCATATTCTAAGTTATGATCTGTCACTGTTGCATTGTGAATTTTTGATTTTAATACTTTAATTTGCATGAATTTTACATTTATAACTTTTATAATTTACTAAAAATTTCATTTTGTTAATAATTAATTAGGAAATGATTAGATATTTCTTGTTATTTGAGCTAATTTTTTAATACTTTCTTAACAGATAAACCACTAAAAATCTTATAATATAATAGGGCCAATATGAAGAACAGACTATTTAAAATTTTAATTTACTTTTTTATGCCTATATTTTTAACACAGTGTGCTTCAAAAAAAGAAGATATTTCAGCTAGCGATGAAACTGAAATTGATTTTTTACAGGAACAGTTAGATGATTTAGAATACATTGTTAAAAACAATGTGGGAAACAGTAATACAGAAAACATTAATTCTTTTAATCAAACAGATGCAGATAGTGAAAATCATTCTGAAACAATACAAATTTTAAAAGCAAAAATTAGTTATTTAGAAAAAGAATTAAGTAAAATGGTGTTGCATCCAGGAACATGGGAAAACCCTTTTTCTATTTATAATAAAAAAATCTTAATGGATAACGGAACCCTATATTATGGAAACATTATCTATCAAGACGAAAATACAGTTACTTTAGAAACTTTGATTGGGCGCTTAAATTTAGATCGAAGCAGAATTCAAAGGGTATATGCCCACAGGCCCAATGAAGAAGATATTGCAATTTTACCATCTTTAGATTTTGATATGTCTGAGGTTGAAGATGGAGACATAATTTACAAAAAACCAGCTGAAGTGATATTGTTGGGTAATATTAATTCTTTTATTGATGACGAAGGGCACACAACGCTTCAAGGGCAGGTGAAAAATATTGGAGGGCAAAGAGCAGACTTTGTTAAGGTGAACATGGTTCTTTATAGAGATTGGTCAGAAACACTACCCCCAAAAAGCTTTACTGTATTTGTAGATGGGAGCACACATTATTTTACTCCAGATAGCTCAAAAATGTCTAATTCAAGCGTACAGCCAGAAGCAATTGCTGATTTTAAATTAATTATTCCAAAAGAATTTGGAACATTAATGAGCTGGAAGTATGATATTGATTTTGAACAATATGATTAATCTATCTAGATTTATTAATAAGTTTTTATTAATCACAATATTACTATCCACAATATTTTGTAATTCAAGATTAGCGTTTTCTAGGCCAGGTTCTTTTATGAGATCTCCCTCAGACATAGCAGGAAGCTTACATAATAATTATTTTGTAGGAATAAGTACAGAAATTATAAATACAAGCAACTTTAATTATAGCAGGTCTCTTAACTTCCACTCAACCACAAGTGGAAAATTTAGCTATGGTTTGAATTTTTTAACACACGCAACAAACAATACGCAGGATTTAGACCCGCCTTCAGAATTCCTTTTTCATTTTACAAAAGAAATATATAGATTTAATAATTTAATTATTAACATTGGAGTTCACGACATACCCATTGCTTCTGATTTTAACGATCCCAGGCCATCTTTATTTTTATCTTTTATAAATAAAAACTTTAAAATTGGTGAAAAATATTTTTTACAATCTGCAGTTGGGCTAGGGAGTGAAAAAATTAATTTTGATTCTCATAATACTGCTCTAGAGCAAGAAAATCATGCTAATGTTTTTGTAGGCTTTAAGCTAAAAACACCATGGAGAGAAGAAAAAATTGGAAGAGGAACAGACGTTTTGTTTGATTATATAGATAATGGCTATCATTTAGGCTTTGACATGCCCATAACCTATAATTTAAATTTTCAGTTTGGTTTAACACATTTAGAAAACTACCAAACAATGAACGATTATGATGATGCGGCTTTAGAAGGAGAGCAAATATTCGGAGATGATGCAGCCTTTGCTTTTAGTTTTCAGTATATGATTCCTACAAAAAACAATCAAAAAAAACTACCAGAAGAAGACTTAGAGAAAGTTTCAATTATGGAGCCAGAAAACAATTGCTATATAGGCTTAACGCAAAATGATGACTATATTTCACAATTACAAATAAACGAAGGCTGTAGCGTTAGCTCTGTTAAGCAAATTGTAGAGGCCATTAATTCTACCTTTCAATCATATGAAGACTCTCTGCTGTTCTTAAACCAAACATTAACCTCTTATGATTTAACTAAGAATGCATTGGAGGTTAAAGTTGATTATTTACAAGATTCACTTAAAACACAAGAAATAAATTATTATATATCTAAAACAGAGTTAAATATTGCTATTAAATCATTAACAAATTCATTAAAATACTATTATTCTAACGAATATCATTTAGCATTAAAAGAATTAGATAAAACAATAAAATATTTACCAAATTTGGCTGTGGCATATGCTCGAAGAGGTTCTATATACTATAAATTAGCTGATTTAGATAGAGCAACTATTAATTGGAATCATGCTTTGCAATTAGATCCAGAATATGTAGATGTCAAAAATATTTTATTACAATTAAAAACTAACAGCGTAGACTCAAGCTATATGTTGCCTGAGTAAAAAGGAGAACGGAAATGGATATAGCCACAATTTTTGGATTATTTACAGGAACTGGCTTAATTATTGGTGCAATGATGCTAGAAGCAGCCGGAGGACAGGTCCCCTTGACAAAATTTTGGAATGCATCTAGCATGATGATTGTTTTAGGAGGCACTTTGGCAGCAACAGCTGTAGGCTTTAGGCTAAAAGAGGTTATACGTGTTTTTTCTTTAATTAAATTTGTATTACAAAAACCAAAATATGCTTTACCTGATTTGGTTAGCGAACTTATTGAATCTGCAGAAGTTAATAAAAAGGGGCCCAACGAGCTAGAAAAGCATATTGACAATATTAAAGCCCCATTTATTCAGGATGGCTTAGAATTTATTTCTCAGGGCATTAAATATGAAGACTTAGAGGCAATTTTAAATCAAAGAGAAAGCTCCAGATATAAAAGAGAAATGCATGAATCTGAGCTTATGAAAACCTTGGGAACTTTTTCCCCAGCTTTTGGTATGGTTGGTACGCTAATTGGCTTAGTTTTTATGTTGTTTAACATGGGAGGTTCTGGAGGAATAGACAGCATTGGCCCTGCTATGGGTGTTGCGCTAATAACTACTTTTTATGGAGCTGTTTTGGCAAATTTAATTTTTAATCCTTTTGCTGAGAAATTACAAGCAAGAAACAAAGAAAACAGTCATGCGCATCAGTTAATGATTCACGGACTGTTAATGATTTGGAAAAAAAAGCATCCTTTAGAAGTTAAAGATATGCTAATATCATATATTCCACATGAAGAAAGAAAACAATTTTTAGATAACAATGAATAATTTAGAAGAAAATAATAACGATAAATTAGGTGAAGAAGCACAGCCGTGGTTAATGACATATGCAGACATGATGACGCTTTTATTTGCTTTTTTTGTATTATTGTACTCAATGTCATCTCCTGACCCCGTTAAAATGTCTGCTATGGAAGATGCTATAGCTAAAGAAGCAGGAATTGAGGGTGAACTTAAATCTCAAAACGAAATCAAAGAAGATATTGAAGACATCATAGAAGATATGGATTTGCAAAACGTAGCTAATGTTATTAAAGACCCTAGAGGCGTAGCTATAGAATTAGATGGTGATATTTGTTTTGGTTCAGGAAGCACAAATATTCAAGGCAGGCTACAAGAAGTTTTAGATAATGTGGCTAATGAAGTTTTAACTAATCCAGATGATTATAGAATGGTTATTGTGGAAGGCCACACAGATTCACAGCCAATTCCTAAGAATTTGAAAAGTTTTTTTCCTACAAATTGGGAATTATCTGCCGCAAGAGCATCTTCTGTTGTAAATTATCTTATTAGCCAAGGTGTAAATTCTGGAAGATTGCAGGCCTCAGGTTATGCAGACAGGTGGCCAGCAGAGGTTTCTTGGTTTGATGTTAGAAGCGGAAAAGTTAACGACAGGGTTATAAGAGAACAAAACCAAACCCTTAAACAGATGAATAAAAATAGAAGAATTAAAATTGTTTTTACAAATGATTAAAATTTAGGGAGCTTATTTTATGATAAAAAATACACTAATATATGTAATATTATTTTTCAGCTTAGCTTTTAATCAAAATGCTGATTTAGTTACACAAAAAATTCAATTAGAAAATGCAATGAGAGAAAAAGTTGATTTTACTCTAAGCAGACAGTTGGATCCTTCACAATATATTATTGTTGTTAATGCTAGGTTAGATTTCCAACCGCTGTCATTAAACTCTGACAATTCAACAAAAACTAAAAAATATGAAAGCTCTTCTTATACTTTTATTCCAGGTTTAGATATGCCTAGTATACCAACGGACCAAACAATCTATAAGCCTAATGCAAACAGCGATTTATCTGGGTATAAGTACTCTTCATCTTTGTTGTATGGTTTAGAAATTATTATATATTTGGACAAAGCAATTACAACTCCTAGCTTACAGCAAAATCTTAAAAATCTAGTTCAAACGAATATTCCAGAAATTGTCGATTGCCAAGACTGTATTCAATTTAAAACATTAGATATTTTAAGTTCTGAAAACAGGCCAACAACTATTAATGATAGACTTGCAGAACTAGAGCAAGAAAAAATTGCAGCAGAAAAAGAATTACAAAGCTGGAGGTTTAATCAACTAGAAGAACAGCTGGCTGTTGCGCAGGATGCAAGAAGTGAATGGGAAGAACAGGCTAGAAACAGAGAAAAACTCAGAAGACAAGATGATTCAACTCGAATGGCAAACTTAGAAAAAATTGAACGTGTTTATAGGGCAAAGCAAGATTCTTTATATGTTTTAAATTCTATTAAATTAGATGAAGCAATTAGAGGTCGTATACAATCAGAAGAAAACACTAAAGAAGAATTATTAAATATTATAAAACTCCAAATACAGGGAGAGTCGACAGGTGATTTAAGCTCTGACACTGAAGCAAGTATTTTAAATAGCAAGCGCCCCCTTTCTTCTGGAGGTGTTTTAAATGGTAAAAATTGGTTATTGATAATTTTAATTATTGTTTTATTAATGGTTTTGTTGGTTGTTATTTTAAGAAATAAACAACCTGTTTACTTAAAGCCTAAGTCTCCATCTAGTCCGACTGGAAGTGAAAACAGTGGTACTAAATTAAATGTTGATGGAGATGAAGTTGTTCCAACGCAAGCACATAGCAACGATGATGTTTTAAAATCAGAATTGCATTCATTAAGACAGTCCGCAGTTTCAATGAGCGTTAGTGAAAAAGCAGGAGCTAATCAAATTGTAAAAGATTGGTTAGATGACAAGGTAGATTCAGAAGAAGATAATTCAAATAACGAAAAATAGGTTATTGGTATGAGCGATACAAACAATTTAACAGGTTTAGATAAAGCAGCAGTTTTATTTCAGGTTTTTGGTGAATCCTTGGCTTTGACAATGTTTCATGAGTTGCCTGAATCTGAACTGCTTAAAATACGAGTTAGATCAAGAGAATTAAAGAACATTTCAATTGATATGAAGCAAAATATTTTAGAAGAATACTATTTTAAAATGATGAGCCAAAAATATCACAATTTAAGCAACAGAGAAAATAAGCTATTTAATTTTTTGATTTCTTTAAATGATGAGCAGGTGTTTTATTTAATAAATACTGAGCCACCAAAAGTCATCGCCTTGGCTGTCGATCAGCTTGACGAAAAAAGAAAAATGAACATTCTTAATAGACTGTCAAACGATATTAAGCATAGCGTTATTATGGAACTGGGTAATTTAAACAGTATTCCGCTTGAAGGCGTTGTTAATGTAGCTCAGGAGTTGAAGAAGAAAGCTGCTTTCATACCAGGCCCTAAAGAATTTTCAAGAGGGGGAGGTAAAAGCATTGCTTCTATCTTAAATCAAATGGATCCAGATTCAGCATCTCAATATTTAGAACAGATGGCAACTGAAGACCCTGATTTATACACTGAGGTTAAAAAACATTTTTTATCATTTGATGATTTGTTAACTATGCCTAATCACATTATGAGTGTTTTTTGGAGAAACCCAGAAATTGATGTTGATGAACTCGCTAAAGCATTAAAAGGTCTTGATGAAGAAACAGTTCAAACTATTTTAGCTTATATGCCAAAAAGAAAACAGCAAATGTTTTCTTCTGTGGAACAACCATTATCAAAAAAAGAAATTAATAAATCTCAACTCGCCTTTGTACAGCTTGCAAGAAATATGGGACAAAGCGGAGATTTAAGTTTAGATGATGTTTTAAGCGCAGATGATGATGATTTAGTAGAATAGAAAAGTTATAATTCTTTATTGTTTACTTAAACAAAAAAAGGGTGCTTTAATAAGCACCCTTTTTGTTTTTTATAGAAATATAAATTATTAGCCAAGAATTAAATTAATTAAGGCAACAATATCTAAAACATTTAATTCATTATCTGAGTTAACATCTGAACATGCTTCATAGCCCATGCCATTTAAAATTAAATTGACTGTTAATACAACATCTAATACATTTAAATCTGCATCTCCGTTTGCATCACCAACAAGCTGACAGCCAGAACTACCACCGAGGTCAAACTCTAAAGAGGTATAATCTGCACCATCAGAAAAGCTAAATTCTACGATTCCAGAAGTTTCAACATCAAGATAAAACATAGCACCTTCGCTGTAAGTGTGTGTTTCTGGTATCATTGTAAACATCATATCGCCTTCAATTAGAACACTATGATCTGTTGCTAAATTATTATCAGCGTCTGTATAAACAACGCTTAGTCTTCCGTTTTCATATGTTGGATTAGATAATATTGGGGCAGCGTTACCTGTTTGGCTTTGTGAGCTCATAATTAGAACGCCAGGATTTGTTGTGTCTAATATTTCTGTAGTTATATCGAAGCCACTTAAACCAGCAGAAACAGTAACTCCAACAAGCGCAATACCTTCTAAAG
>MDTC01268861.1_pt1 | contig 10743 bp, 11 predicted proteins | sample 811181 | NCBI WGS metagenome assembly MDTC01 (sample SAMN05326644, study PRJNA326480) | marine metagenome | isolation source: seawater | place: Pacific Ocean: North | collected 2011 | reverse complement strand
TGTCCTCCCAGTTGGCGCGCCGAAAGGCCAGCCACGGGCCGTTCCACACTTCGCAACGATCTGGGGTCAAGCGCAGGTAGCAGTCGCCGCCGTGAGCGATCATTCGCCACAGCGTTGCAACACCTGTCACCAGGATGAAGACCATCATCCACGGCGTAGATGAGCGGTAGGTAGGAATGTCGACATAACCGAACGGCGCGAAGGTGACAAAGAGCCCGGCTGCGAGCACGGCGGAACCCATCCAAAAGAGTGAGAGTACGTCAAACAGCTTGCGTGGCCGAATGGTGGTGCCCTCTGAGGAGAAGTCACCCCGTGGGTCGGCCATGAACCGCATGACCGCCCACTGGGCGGAAAAGCCGAAGGCGGCCAAGGCGAAAATCGATGCGATCGCTCCTGAAAGAGCTCCTCCATCAACGATCTTCGCGAGACCCCACCAGAGAAAGAAGACTCCACAGGCAGGGACGAGGACGAACGCTGCGAAGTTGCTGACTGATTTCATCGCGAGCAGAACTGATTTCCCAAGAAGGTACCGAGAGCGCCGATACCCTGCGATCCCGCCACGGAGATGAAACCGGCGCCGATCCATCCCACCCCGGGAAATGCCAAAGGCGCGAAACCTCCTGCTACCGAACCGACGCCGCTGTAGGTGTCGACACATCTCTCGAAAGCACTCTGAGCGCCTGCGACGTTGAACAACATCTCGGCCACGCCCACGGCAGGTCCGGCGAACTTCGCACCGACGCCGACCCCTTTGAGAGCATCCGCACTCAGCCTAGGGACGGACCCACCCTGGTCGACATAACGCTCGAATCCGGTCAGAGCGCCGCCCGCGATCGCCGTAGGGGGGTTGCTGAGAATCTCGACAGGGATGTCGCCTTCGCGACCGTCTGGTGTGTAGACCTTGGCTTCGACTCTGCCGTTGGGCCACTGATGCCTTTCCAGGAGTGTGCCGTCCGCAAGTCGCGTACTGGTCGTCGTGGCACCTCGAAGCGAGTACGTCGTCGTGTCCTTCCACGTGACAGTGCTGGTCTGGGACAAGAAGTTGCCATCTTTGTCGTAATGGGTGACCCGCAGGGTGGTGCCACGGTCCCACTGGTATTCGTTGTCTTCGGTCACCACTTGTTTACTGCCATCCTGCATGGTGTGCGTGGTGGTTGTGATGTCACCGTCTACTTCAATGCTGGTGTCCCTGATCGTCCGTGACATGTCGATGTCACGGAGCATGGCCTGCTGCATCAGTCCGGCCGCTCCGGCCGGGTTTGGCACCTCGTCGCCGGGCCGCTGAAGTCCGGGCGTCAAGTTGTCCCAGCCGGTCGGATCAGGGGATTCGTATCCGTGCGCGACGGCCGCCGTGGTCACCGTTGCGGCGGTGGCGTCGTCGGCGCCGCCGACCGCCAGCAGTAGTGCGTTGACAGTGACCTGCTCTGCCTGTGCGCGCCGTTCCAGCGCCGCCGCCTCCTCGGCGGTCATCGCTGCCCCAGTGATCAGCACCACCCACTGATCGCTGACGTGCAGCTGGCCATTCATGTCGATCTCGTCGGCCTTGTCCAGCAGCGCTGTGCGGGCTGCACCGATGGTGCCGGCACCGTCACGCAGGGCAGCGCCGACATCGCGTGTGTATGCCGCGAATGCGTCGGCTTGGTCTTGTGCTCGCTCGAACATTCTGGTGGCCGCGGTGTGCGCGTCACCCGACCACGCTCTGGTCTCCGGCATGATGGCGATGTTGTTGGCGATCGTCGTCACGGCGTCGTCGACGGTCCGGCCGCCGGCCTCGACTGCTTGACCGTTGAAGGTCAGGGAATCGGGATTCCAGCGCTCCAGACGGGAACGCGACGGCAACACTGGTCAGAAGATCCCGTCGAAGCTGGCGGCGAGGTCGCCGTCAGTCACCTCGTAGGCGTCGCCCGCCCCACGCACGGCGATACCCATGGCGCTGACCTGGGCCTCGATCTGCTCGACGACCTGCGTCACATGCGCACCGACAAGCCGCGCCGCCCACTGGGTTGTCGATCCGTCCACGCCGTCGGCTGCCGTGGCGACGGTGTTTCCGACGTCTGCCTCGCGGATTACGCGCGCGGTGATGTCGACCTGGCCGGCGAACGCACGCAGGACTTCCGGATCGACCTCCACAGCGTCCAGATTAGTGGAGCCGGGCGAGCCGCCCGCGCACCAATTTCCAGCGCAGCACCGGGCTCACAGCAGCAGGGAGGCCCCGACCAGAAGAACCGGTCAGGGCCTCTCACCTGCGATCACACGAGTCGGGGTGGCGGGATTCGAACCCACGACCTCTTCGTCCCGAACGAAGCGCGCTACCAAGCTGCGCCACACCCCGCGTGAAGCCTCGACAGCGTATCGCACTGGCCGAGGTTGAAGCCAAACGCGTATCAGGACGCCGACACGCCGCGGGAAGGAACAGGGCTGTCGGTGGCGTTGTGCACACTGACAAACACGAACCAAAGAAACGAGGTGTGCCATGACCGGGCTGGGCGCATCGCTGTACCTGGGCTTCTTCGCATTGGCCGCACTGTGGCTGTATCTGACCTCCGACGGACCGCTGACCCGCGGCTCACGTGATCAGAGCCAGCGGCCTGACCGCTCGAACTCCGCCAGCACCTCCGCCGACTCCGACGGGTCGAGTCCGTGGCTGGTCAGCCATTCGGCGCAGAAGTAGGTCTCGGTGTAGCGGTCACCGCTGTCGGCCAGCAGCGTGACCACTGATCCGCTGCAGCCCGCTGCGGCCATCTCGGCCAGCAGGCTGAACGCGCCCCAGATGTTGGTGCCCGTGGACGGGCCGACCCGGCGGTTCAGCACCCGGCTGACATGGTGGGCCGCCGCCACCGAACCCGCGTCGGGCACCGTCATCATCCGGTCGACCACCTCGGGGAGGAACGACGGTTCGACGCGCGGCCGGCCGATCCCCTCGATCCGCGACGACATGCCGGTCACGACATTGCGGTCACCGGAGGCATAGGCGGGGAAGAACGCCGAATTCTCCGGGTCCACCACGCACAGCCGGGTGGGATGGCGGCGGTACCGGATGTAGCGCCCGATCGTCGCGCTCGTTCCGCCGGTGCCCGCGCCGACGACGATCCACTCCGGCACGGGGTGGGTCTCCTGACCGAGTTGCTCGTAGATCGACTCGGCGATGTTGTTGTTGCCCCGCCAGTCGGTCGCGCGCTCGGCGTTGGTGAACTGGTCCAGGTAATGGCCGCCGGTCTGATCGGCCAACCGCTGTGCCTCGTCATACACCTGAGCCGACTCGGTGACGAAATGGCAACGCCCGCCCTGCGATTCGATCAAGGCGACCTTGGCTGCGCTGGTCGACTCGGGCATCACCGCGATGAACGGCACCCCGATCAGCTCCGCGAAGTAGGCCTCCGACACCGCCGTCGACCCCGAGGAAGCCTCGATGACGGTGGTGTCCTCGCTGATCCATCCGTTGCACAGCCCGTACAGGAACAGCGACCGCGCCAACCGGTGTTTGAGGCTGCCGGTGATGTGGGTCGATTCGTCCTTGAGGTACAGCGCCAGATCGGCGTCAGCGGCCCAGCGCGCCGGCAGCGGGTAACGCAGCAGATGGGTGTCAGCGCTGCGCCGCGCGTCGGCCTCGATCAGCCGGACCGCGTTGTCCACCCACGTCCGGGACTGGCGGCAGGCCGACGCGGCCGGTCGGCTCACCGTGCGGAGACGGTCGGATGCGACTGTCCCTCCCGCGTCTGGATGTCCGATCCGCCGGTGGGCGCTGCCACCAGTGTCAGCAGCGTCGCCTCGGGCCGGCAGCAGAACCGCAACGGGGCGAACGGGGACGTGCCGATGCCCGCCGACACGTGCAGCTGGGTGCGCGCCCCCCAGCGCGACGGACCCTTGGCCCGGGAGCGGTCGAGTTCACAGTTGGTGACGATCGCGCCGTAGAACGGCAGGCACAGCTGGCCGCCGTGGGTGTGGCCGGCCATCACCAGTTGATATCCGTCGGCGGCGAACTGGTCGAGCACACGCGGCTCAGGGGAGTGCGACAAGCCCAGCGTCAGGTTCGCCGCCGCGTTCGCCGGCCCGGCGATGGTGGGGTAGCGGTCACGCTTGAGGTGCGGATCGTCCACGCCCGCGGCCGCGATGTGCAGGCCGGCGACCTCGAACTCGCGCCGAGTGTGGGTCATGTCCAGCCAGCCGCGTTCGGTGAACGCCGCCCGCAGGTCCTGCCACGGCAGCGGCTCCCCGTGAATGCGGCGGTTGGGGTTGGTCAGGTAGTTAGCCGGATTCTTCAGCTTGGGAGCGAAATAGTCGTTGCTGCCGAACACGAACACCCCGGGCACCGACAACAGGTCACCGAGCGCCTGCACGACGGCGGGCACCGCCCTGGGGTGCGCCAGGTTGTCACCGGTGTTGACCACCAGGTCGGGTTCCCAGCCGGCCAGCTCCCGCAGCCAGGCCTGCTTGCGGCGCTGCGTCGGACGCATGTGGATGTCGCTGATGTGCAGCACCTTCAGCGGCGAGGACCCCGGCGTCAACACCGGCATGGTGGCCTGCCGGACCACGAACGCGTTGCGCTCGATCAGCGAGGCGTAGCCGATTCCGGCCACCAGCGTGCCGACGGAGGCCGCAGCAGAGGTCTTCAGAAGCGATCCCGATGAAGCAGAAGGCATGTACGCAGCCTAGCGCCACCGCCGACCGGCCACAGGTCGTCGGGCGTGCCGATCGGGTCAGCCCGGCGGCGGTGGCGGCGGTGGCGCCGGCGGTGGCGGCGCACCGAGCACCGGCACCGTGATCGGCGGAAGGCCCGGGATCTCGATCACCGTCTGCCCGACCGGCGGCGGTGGTCCGCCCGGCGGCGCCGCACCCGGCGGTGGCGGTGGCGGGGCCGGGGCGATGCCGTTGGACACCTGGATCGTGACGATCGAACCGGGCACCGTCTGACCGCTCGGCGACGTGCCGACGACGGCACCCTGGCGGGAGCTGCTGTTCACCGGGGTGGCCTGATCGGCCACCTGGAAGCCGGCCTCCCGCAGCCGCTGCTTGGCGGTCTCCAGCCCCATCCCGGCCACGCTGGGCACCCGCGATCCGGGGGCGCCGTCGACATAGCGCGGATCGGTCGGGGGCAGCACGACCTCGCCGAAGTTGGTGGCGATCGGGTTCATCGCGGTGAACCACGTCCGCGCGGGCTCGTTACCGCCGAACAGGTTTCCGTCGCCGCACTGGCGCAACGGGAACGAGCACAGCTCGCCCGGTGAGGTCGAGTCGTCGTAGATGTAGTTGGCGGCGGCCAGCTGGTTGGTGAACCCGAGGAACCCCGCCGAGCGGTGCGCCTCGGTGGTTCCGGTCTTGCCCGACATCGGCAGCGTCCAGCCGACCGACCCCGCGGCGCCGGCAGCGGTGCCCGAACCCCTGTCGTCCTCACTCATGGCCACGGCCAGCGTGTTGGCCAGACCCTCGGGGACCACCTGCTCACAGGTCTCGGTGGTGACGGCGACTTCCTCGCCGTGCCGGTCGAACACCGCCTGGATGGGACTGGGCGGGCACCACATGCCGCCGGACGCCAACGTCGCCGCCACATTGGACAGCTCCAACGGATTGACCTCGATGGGCCCGAGCGTGAACGAACCCAGGTTCTGGCGTTTGACGAACTCGGCCAGGCTCTCGTTGCTGTCGGGGTCGTAGTCGCGGGCCGTGCCGGGCAGCGCGTAGGAACGCAGGCCCAGCTTGACGGCCATGTCCACGGTGCGCTGCACCCCGACCTGCGCGATGAGCTTGGCGAACGCGGTGTTCGGCGAGGTCGCCAGCGCCTGGGTGACCGTCATCGAGCCGCGGTAGTTGCCGGCGTTCTGCACGCACCACGTCGCCGGCGGACAGCCCCGCGCACCACCGGTGCCGAGCCCCTTGGCCTCGAACCGGGACGGTGCATCGAGTTGGGCGTTGATGCCCATACCCATCTCCAAGGCAGCGGCGGTGGTGAACACCTTGAAGATCGAGCCGGCGCCGTCACCGACCAGTGAGAACGGCTGCGGTTGCATGGTTTCGCCGGCGTCGAGGTCCAGGCCGTAGGTGCGGTTGCTGGCCATCGCGAGCACCGGGTGGGCTTCCTTGCCCGGCCGGATCACGCTCATCACGCTGGCGACCCCCGGCACGTCGGGATCGGCGACGCCGTCGATCGCGGACTTCACCTGCCCCTGGACGTCCGGGTCCAGCGTCGTCCGGATCAGGTAGCCGCCCTTGGCGACCTGGTCCTTGCTGATCCCGGCCCGCGCCAGGTAGTCCAGCGCGTAGTCGCAGAAGAAGGCCCGATCGCCGGCGGCGATGCAGCCGCGCGGCAGCTCCTGCGGCTGGGGCAGCACGCCCAGCGGCTGTGTGCGGGCCTCGCGCAGTTCGTCGGCGTACTCGGGCAGGTTCTCGATCATGGTGTCGAGCACCACGTTGCGCCGCGCGAGCGCGCCGTCGGGATTGGTGTAGGGGTTCAGTGCGCTGGTCGACTGCACCATGCCGGCCAGCAGCGCGGCCTGCTGCCAGTTCAGTTCGGAGGCGTCGATGCCGAAGTAGGTCTGGGCGGCGTCCTGAACGCCGAACGAGCCGTTGCCGAACGACACCAGGTTCAGGTAGCGGGTCAGGATCTCCGGCTTGGTGAACGTCTTGTCCAGCGTCAGCGCCATCCGGATCTCACGCAGCTTGCGGGCCGGGGTGACTTCGATCGCGGCGCGCTTCTCGGCGTCGGTCTGGGCGATGACCAGCAGCTGGTAGTTCTTGACGTACTGCTGCTCGATCGTCGATCCGCCGCGGGTGTCGAGGTTTCCCGACAGGTAACCCGACAGGCCGGTCAGCGTTCCCTGCCAGTCGACACCGTTGTGCTCGGCAAAGCGTTTGTCCTCGATCGAGACGATCGCCAGCTTCATCGTGTTGGCGATCTGTTCGCTGGGCACCTGGAAGCGGCGCTGGGTGTAGAGCCAGGCGATCGGGTTGCCCTTGGCGTCGACCATCGTCGACACCTGAGGGACCTCCCCCTCGACCAGTTGAGCCGAGCCGTTGGCAACGACATCGGAGGCGCGGTTGGACATCAGGCCGATGCCGCCGACGACCGGGAACATCAGACCCGCGGCGACGACACTGGCGAGCAGCACGCACCAGGCGAGCTTGATGACCGTGACCGACCGCGGCGGCGGTGGGGTCGGGAGCTGCTCCGGCATGGGTACAGAGTAGCGACGACGTGCGCCACCCGATCCGCCGATCGGCCCGGCTCACCCGCTGTGACGTGTGGTGAAACGGCGAAATCGTCAATTTGGTGCCGATGACGGCACGGTCGTCCCAAAAAAGTGGTCACGGATGTATTGCGCCGAACGGCCCTGACCACCTAAGTTGACAACACAGTGCGATGCAGATCACACTCACCGCACGCAATGTGGCGTAGATCGCACCCAGCGATCAACGTCGAAGTACATAGGGGAAACATTCGTCTGCGTTGTCGGGGCGCGGCCAGAACGAAGGGGACGCCGGTGTCAGGTATCAAGCCCGCCGCTCGCAGGACCACCATCAATCCGTCCGCCGATACCATTCTGCATGGTGCGGAGGCAGAAGCCCGGATTGCGTGGGTTTCGCAAGCCCGGTGTCGCCAAACCGACCCTGACGAGTTGTTCGTCCGCGGCGCCGCCCAGCGCAAAGCCGCGGTCATCTGCCGGCACTGCCCGGTCATCGCCGAGTGTGGCGCCGATGCCCTGGACAACCGCGTCGAGTTCGGCGTGTGGGGCGGCATGACCGAGCGTCAGCGGCGCGCCCTGCTCAAGCAGCACCCCGAGGTGGTTTCCTGGGCTGACTTCTTTGCCGCCCAGCGCAAGCACCGCAGTGCGGGCTAACTCGCAAACCTGAACAGAGCCGGCGGCCGGACCCCTCGGGGTCAGGCCGCTTCGGTTTCTCCGGTGATCTGGTCGGCGATGGCCTGCAGCGCCTCGAGGTCGGAGACGTCGAACGGCAGCGACGGCACCCCCACGATCGCCACGTGCGGGTTGGCGCCGGTGAACCGGGACAGCAGACGCACCTCGCGTTTGGCGGTGGAGGCCCGGTCGGCGTGGATCCGCAGCGCAGCCGCGGCGACCGACGCCGGGTCGGTCTTCTCCAACTCCTCGGCCGCCTCCGTGGCCTTCTCGACGTGCAGCTCGCACAGCGTCGGGTGGGTGCGGTTGAGGATCAGGCCGGCCAGAGGCATCCGCTCGCCGGCCAACCGGTCCACGAAGAACGACGCTTCCCGCAGCGCGTCCGGTTCGGCTGCCGAGACCACGACGAACTGCGTGCCCCGCCGCTTGAGCAGCTCATAGGTGCGGTCGGCTTTCTCCCGGAACCCGCCGAACGTCGCATCCAGCGACTGCACGAATCCCGCCGCGTCGGAGAGCATCTGCGAACCGAGGACCGTCGACATCCCCTTCATGGCCAGTCCGACCGCGCCGGTGACCAGTCGGCCGATGCCGCGGCCGGGAGCCAGCAGCAGCCGCCACAGCCGGCTGTCCATGAAGCTGCCGAGCCGCTTGGGCGCGTCGAGAAAGTCCAGCGCGTTGCGCGACGGCGGGGTGTCGACCACGATCAGATCCCACTTGTCTTCGCCGAGAAGCTGTCCCAGCTTCTCCATGGCCATGTACTCCTGCGTGCCGGCCAGCGACGTGGCCACGGTTTGGTAGAACTGGTTCTCCAGAATCGCGTCGGCACGCTCGGTGCCCGAATACTGGATCACCATCTCGTCGAACGTGCGCCGCATGTCCAGCATCATCGCGTGCAGCTCGCCGGTGACCTCGGGCCCCAGCGGCACCCGCTGGGGGGTGTTGCCCAGCGACTGGATGCCCAGCGCCTGGGCCAGTCGCCTGGCCGGGTCGATCGTCAGCACGACCACGGTGCGGCCGTACTCGGCCGCCCGCAACGCCATCGCCGCGGCGGTCGTGGTCTTGCCGACACCACCCGCGCCGCAGCACACCACGACGCGGTTGGAGGTGTCACGCAGGATCGCGGCCATGTCCAGGGCCGGTGGGGTGGTGCTCATCGGTTTCCTCCGCTCACCGCACGCCCTGCCGGGCGAGCTCTTCGGCCAGTTCGTACAGGCTGCCCAGGTCCACCCCGTCGGTCAGGGTGGGCAGCTGCAGCCGGGGCACATCGATCTCGACCAATTGCTCGGCGCTCTCGGCGCGGGCCGCGACCCGGGTGGCGTGCTGAATGGTCTCGGTCAGCAGCCCGGCGAAGTCCGTGTCGGACAACGTGATCCCGGCGGTGGCCAACCCGGAGCGCACTGCGTCGGCGTCGACGTCCCCCTCGGCCGCCTTGGCGAGGTCGTCGGGTGCCAGGTAAGCGGGAATGGTCCGGTTGACGATGACACTGCCGATCGGCAGATCCATCTCCCGCAGTTCCTGGATGGCCTCGACGGTCTCCTGGATCGGCAAGGCCTCCAGCAGCGTGACGAGGTGGATGGCCGTCAGGTCGGAGTGCAGCAACTTCACCACGCCCTCGGCCTGCGAGTGCACCGGGCCGCCCTTGGCGAGGTCGGAGACCGCCTTGGTGACGTCGAGGAACCGCGCGATGCGCCCGGTCGGCGGCGAGTCGACGACTACCGCGTCGTAGACGGAATGCTTGGGCCGCGCATCCTTGGCCGTCCTGGTCACGACTTCCTTGACCTTGCCGGTGAGCAGCACGTCGCGCAGACCGGGAGCGATCGTCGTCGCGAACTCGACAGCCCCGATGCGGCGCATCGCCCGTCCGGCCAGCCCCAGGTTGTAGAACATGTCGAGGTACTCGAGGAACGCCGCCTCGGTGTCGATGGCCAGCGCGTTGACCTGCCCGCCACCCTCGGCGGTCGCGATCTTGACCTCTTCGTAGGGCAGCGGGGGAACGTCGAACAGCTGCGCAATACCTTGGCGCCCTTCGACTTCGACCAGCAGAACCTTGCGACCGCCGGCGGCCAAGGCCAGCGCGAGCGATGCGGCGATCGTGGACTTTCCCGTACCGCCTTTGCCAGAGACGAAGTGCAGGCGCGCTTTGGTCAGGCGGGAGGGCCAACCGATCGACGTCGACCCGTTTGGTGTGCTAGCCACCACTGCATGCTAGCCAAGCCGATTTGGCCGCCCGATAAGCTCGGCGACATGAGTGAATCGAACCGCTGGGAGTATGCGACCGTCCCGCTGCTGACGCACGCCACCAAGCAGATCCTCGACCAGTGGGGCGAGGACGGCTGGGAGTTGGTGTCGGTGCTGCCCGGCCCCACCGGCGAACAGCACGTCGCCTACCTCAAGCGGCCCAAGTGACCGCCTGGTCGGCGCGCCTGACCGAGCTCGGCATCGAGCTCCCCGACGTGGTCAAGCCCGTCGCGGCCTATGTGCCGGCGGCCCGGACCGGCAACCTGGTCTACACCGCCGGCCAGCTACCGATGACCGCAGGCGAGCTGCCGGCGACAGGCAAGGTGGGTGACGCAGTGTCCCCGGAGCAGGCCAAGGCGCTGGCCCGGCAGTGCGGTCTGAATGCGCTGGCCGCAGTAGACGCGCTGGTCGGTATCGATGCGGTGGTCAAGGTGGTCAAGGTGGTGGGCTTCGTCGCGTCGGCGCCGGGCTTCGGCGGCCAGCCCGCCGTGATCAACGGCGCCTCGGAGCTGTTCGGCGAGGTGTTCGGTGACGCCGGGGCACACGCCCGGTCGGCGGTCGGGGTGTCCGAACTCCCGATGGACGCGCCGGTCGAGGTCGAAATCATTGTCGAGGTCGCGTGAGCGACGATCAGGCAGGAGTCGCGTGAGCGACG
>MDTC01166868.1_pt1 | contig 10743 bp, 11 predicted proteins | sample 811181 | NCBI WGS metagenome assembly MDTC01 (sample SAMN05326644, study PRJNA326480) | marine metagenome | isolation source: seawater | place: Pacific Ocean: North | collected 2011 | reverse complement strand
TCAAACATGCGACGATGTTTAATTCTTTATCTGCCACAAACGCCGCTTTGTGTTGATAGTCAGCCAATATCAATACCAATTGTGGTATAGCCATCGGCTCTAAAAAGTCATAGGCGCCATCATACAGTTTTCTGAACAATGTGCTCGAATCAATGTCGGGGTTTGATGCCACCCAACCACGCATAGATTTGAAGTTCTTCTCTTTCAAGAATCCTACAAGTCCATCGATTTGTTGACTTGACATACCGACCAATCCAGCTGCTGAAAGCTCGCCTCCAGTTGAATACCTCTGAGCTTCATTAATAACTCTGCGCCAGTCTGGTGCATGGAGCATAATGAATTCTGCTAGAAGTCGTTCATCGTATGTGACACCCTTTTCGTCTAATATGTTTTTTAGACGGCTATGAAACTTGGCGGCTAAGCCGGCCAAATGTTTCTTAGTTGTGTTAAACTCAATGACCGCACAACGCGATTGAAGTGGTTCAATAATCTTGTTTCTGAAGTTGCAAGTAAAGATGAACCGACAATTCTTACTGAACTCTTCAATAAAAGCGCGGAGTGCGGGTTGAGTCGATTGTGGATTTAAGTAGTCAGCCTCATCAAGTATTACTACTTTGTACTGACCATCTAAAGAGATTGAAGAAGCGAATTGACGTATCCTGTTACGGAGTACGTCGATTCCACTATCTTCTGAACTGTTGATTAGAATATAATCAAGATTGAGTTCATGGCAGAGAGCCTTCGCTACGGTAGTCTTGCCCAAGCCTGATGTGCCGGACAATAACATATTAGGTATTTCACCTGTACTAACGACCTGCTTGAATGTAGATTTCAATTCATCAGGTAGTATACAATCATCTATTTTCTTTGGTCTGTATTCTTCGCACCAAAGGAACTCACTGCCATTACTCATATATTAATCTTCTACTTCGTTGTTACTATGTATTACGCCCGGCGCGTCTTCAACTTCTTCGTCGACCGCGGGCGGCTCATCAGCTGGTGGCTGAGGAGAGTTAGCATTAACGAACGCGACCAAACGATCACGAACTGTTCCGACTGATGAAAGCTCTTCGCCTTTCACCGCGCCTCGACCAGATACAACATCAATAATCTTAACGACATTGACAATATCCTGTACGTTCAATCCCACATCTGCGGGTGTATTTGCAGCTTCTGCAGCTGCTTCTGGTGTTTCTTGTTCACTCATAACTATTTTTTCCTAGGTTGTTATTTATTATACTTGTTTTAATATACTTCGATTCGCTTTTCGAGTGAAGTATTTCTTGTTTTCTGAATAGGATTGGCTTGACATTATTTCTATCGCACCACCGGTTTTATGATAATAGACCATTCGACCTTTCTTTTTAGGAGTATCGAATTGGTGAGCACAGGTTGAGCAAATCTTAAAGCCCAGCTCTATGCGACCTTGTTCTATTGGATTACCACATCCACACATCTGGTATCTATTAACCGCCATATGTTGATGTACCTTCTAGTGCAATAAAGTAATTTGCGCTGTCACCTTCCCATTTTGAAATTAGTTTTGACGACAGATAAACTGTATAGTTACCCGGCATCAACTTCAAATTATTTATAAGAATGTCAAACGAAAAACGTAAACTTTCTGCATAGGTATCTCCGCTTGAGATTTCCTGTAATGTGAAATCATTCTTACTTGCGCCAGTTGAATCGACCACTTTAATAGAACCACTGTTGGAATCTGTAAATGCGATACGCAATGTGTTATGACCAAGAGTAGAGCTTGCCTTATGGATTGCTTCAATATCTTCTTGTGTCAGATTCAATGTGTATTCTGCTGGCGGCATTGTAATATCTTTCTGTGGAGCCGTTAGAATATTCGGGTCAGCGAATACATATCGAACTTTACGTTTTCCATTTGAGATAGTACAAGAGTTCTCATTGATTGTGATGTCGCCATCGTCAACCAATCCTACAATAGATAGAAACTCATTCACGTCGTATATACTCAGTGCTTTGTCAATATCTACATCAGCTGAAGCAAGAATGTTCTTTGCCTCACTGATGGTCTTTAGTTTACCAGACCCGTCATAGACTAGGTTTGGATTTATTGATGCGAAATTTTTCAGCTTCGCTACTGTTTCTTTACTTAACTTCATAATTATATTTGTCCTCTTTAAATATGCCTTTATTATACACTCTTTTTGGCGAGTTGTAAACCATAAAATGATAAAAGATTGCCCCGCCTCAAAACTTTTTGAGACGAGGACTTGGGATTAGGGAAATTAGGGAACGTCAACCTCAGCAGTATTAACCTCTTCGGCTTCTTCGTCGGTCAATTCACCGGCATCAATCTTGGAGTAGAGGTCACTGAAGGCAGTGATGGTATCTTCGTCGAAACGATTGATGCACATCTCAATAGACTTGGCTCGATCGTCAAAGATTGAGAAAGTCTTAATGATGTGGCAGAGACGTCTGGTAGAAATTACCTCGTCAACTCCGTCGACCTCAAAAGTCTTTCGAATAATTGAAGCCCATGTAATAAGCTTGTCTAAAAAGTCAGTGTCGACTGAGTCGAACTTGTCCATGTGGTTACCAACGATTTTCTTTTCGATGGCTTTTGAAGGCCAAGGCTGATTGATCGCTGAAACGAAACGCTCAAGAAAAGCATCGTCAATGATTGTCGCGGCAGAGAACCTACCATCGTCAGAACCACGCCCTTTGGTATTCGCAGTGGCAATCACATTGAAACCTTCGGCAGGTGAAACTGTCTCACCAGTCTTTTTGATTAGAACTGGCTTGCCTTCAAGAACACCTTGGAGACACATAATCTTGTTTGTGCCACGGTCAATCTCGTCAATCAAAAGAAGAGCACCCTCTTCCATGGCCTTAATCACAGGGCCCTTGCAAAAAACTGTCTCACCATTGATAAGTCGGAAGCCACCAATCAAATCGTCCTCGTCAGTCTCAGGTGTAATCTGAACCCGTAGAAAAGGAACCTTTGCCTTTGCGGCTGATTGTTCGACCATCATGGTCTTACCGTTGCCAGATGGGCCGGAGATGTAAACCGGATAAAACATCCGTGATTTCATAATCGCCTCGATGTCTTTCGAGGAACCCCAACGGACGTATTCTTTTTCGACCTTTGGTATGTAAACCTCAGCAGACTTTATTGAAGTCACTGAAGAAGCTAAATTCATTTTGGCCTCAGGCGCGGCTGATACCGATTCGACAACAGGCAGTGACCAGAGTGGTGAACCCGGCTTATTCTGTTCCAACGTTTTACGAACCACGTAATGAACCGTACTGAACGGCATGCCTGATTCGGTTGCCAAATCTTTTACCCTGTAGGTAACGCCCGGCTTGATAATCTCGAAAAGCTTTGCAGCCTCGTCGTGATACTTTCTTAGTTTTGTCATATTTCCCATAATTAAGTTTTCCCTTTCTTTCTACTACTATTATACCATATTTGGCACATTTTGTACAGAAGTATTTTCGTTATTAAGTCCTTTGCTGTCAACGGCTTGTGTAGTATTGGCCAAAGTTGTAGCTGTCTTATCTAAGTGATACGGCTGCAACGACTTGTGACACATGTCTTCGAATGAACTGCATCGATATTGGTCAATTATACCATAGGTGCCCTTATTTTTGCTCCAGTAGAAGCGTATGCAGCGTTTCATAGCCATTTTTTTACCGCCGGGTCGTTTTTCCAATTCACGTATAGCACTTGGTGGAATAAAGAAATAGTCCACTCTTTCTAATATAGTATTCGCGACCACCACTCTCAGTGCACCTAGCTTAGTTTCAGTGCTGGTTATAACACCATTGTATTGATTTCTGTTTTTTGAAATTGTGCATGTCTTAGCATCTGATAAGTCGCATGAGTAATCATAGGGTAAGTTTTCATCGCCTACCCAAGTGAGATTACCTTCTTGCGCGATTAGCTTTTCTATAATGCGTTCTACATTTAAGTCTAGCGGATCTGCTTTCTCGTAACCTGGGTATCTGCCCTTTATCACTTCGTTGTATAGTAATGTATTTTTAGAAACCATTAAGCAACCATTCCAATAAATTTGTTAACGAATACTCGGTCTGTCTTTCGGCCGACTTGATTCTTTGTGAAAGCTTTGGCCAACTGATTGTCGGTCATGCCGCCAGTCTCAATATCTCCGAAGTCATTTGCATCAGTCAAGTTTTGGCTTCTGTCATTCTTGACAATAAAGACTCGGTCAAATCCGCCTGCCGCATCTCGAGTAACAATCTTGTCTTTCTTCATAACTTTCCATTCGTCATTAGAAAGAGCATGGTACCCGGCTTGTCTTGTGCCAGCCTTGGAGTCAACCAAGAAGAAGTGAGTCATTGTCGCACCAGTCGTTTTCTTGAGGTGCTCATTCAAATCTTTTTCAATTGTATTTCTACTGGAGAGAACACATTGTTTGCCATTCAGTTTACCAATACCGGTTCCGCCATATCCAAATGATCTGCCATACACTCTAGGGTTGTGACCAGAGCCATCGGTCAAGTACATAATTGATGTTTTCTCAATCTTGTGCTTGGCAATAAATTCTTTTGTCTTTTTCATTATAGCAATAGTAGCCAATCCTAGAGGAGTACCTCCCATACTTTCGGCTCTACTTGGTTCTGATCTTGACTCAAACATTTCTGAGGCAACAAACATGTGGTAAAGAGCTTCTTTCCACTTTGACTTCTTCAAGTCGGATGTAAGTAACTCAGTCATGTGAAGGTCACTCATATCGAACTGGCCTTCTTGGTGATCAAATTCTGTATCTCGTGTATTAACATAAGTGGAAGTAAATCCGTAGACCTTGAAAGGAATACCAACTGCTTTGCAGAACATTGAAAGATTGATCGTTTGCTTGTAAATTGTTCCAATCACATTAGACATTGAACCAGACATATCAATTAGGAAAATCATTCCGTGAGACTTGGCATCGGCCAATGTAGTAATTGAGTTGAAAATATCTTCACTGTACTTGTAAGCGTGGAGAGCATTAACATCGATTTTGCCAGTCTTAGCAACTGTAGCTCGCGTATATTGATAAGCCGACTTTTTCATCTCGAACTCCATCTTGAGACTGTTTACAAACCGCTTGGATGTTGAGTTGAACTTTTTGTATAACTCAATAGCAGAAGTATTATTGTCTCGGTAATAACTGTAAAAGCCATTAACAAGAGCGTCTTGAAACTCGTTGCTTGCCAATCGTGATTTGCGAACATCTTCATAACTCACGATGGCGTCTTCAATCATTTCATTAGTGGGAGCAATGAAGTTGAAGTGTCTGACGTCATAGTTGTCTAAATCTTTGTCAAGTCTGTCATTTGAAAGATTGTCGTTTAAAGCATCTTGTGACTGAGAACCATATTGGCCAGCTCCTTTGATTGGTGTTTTGGTCTCTTCGGCCTCAGCTTCAGTACCATCGTCTTTCCAACCGTCATCTTGTCCACCGCCAGAAGAAGCTTCGTCAGATTCGTCATCTGAGTCGGTGTCGGAATTGCTGTCACCAGATGAATCACTGTCGGAATCGTCGGTGTCGTCATCTTCAGGCGATACCCAATCTCCGCCAGAACCAGAACCAGACTCTTCAGTTTCTGAATCGTCGGAGTAGTCATCGGCTTCACTTGGAACCCCCTCGCCATCGCCATCTGCATCAGGCTCGTCATCACTTTCGCCTGGCTCGTTATTGTCGAGATCGCCAAGTTTTTCTTTGAATAAATTAACTGCCTCAAGAACGTCGTCGTATGATTTGCAATTGAAAGCTGCATTGACCAATTCCATTTCGTCATCTGCAAAAGGAACTTCGACCAAATCGCGAAGCTTTGCTTTGATGTTGATTCTGTCGACAAGAGTCCTTTCTGCCATTGGAATCGAGTCCAATTTGAAAAAGTCATTCTCGTGTAAAAATGTGTAACCTGCTTTGAAAGATGAAATCAGGCCAGGATATTCTTTCTGAACCATTTTCTCAATTCTGATGTCTTCAATAATATTGCAGACTGAAAAAGGAATGCCCTTACATCTTGAAGCGAATAGCTCAGCTCCGTCAGAAGGAGTATTTAAAGCGTGGGAAATCTCGTGGCCGATAAACAAATCAAGTACGTCGTTGTTGATCGTCTCCCAAAGTGGTAATTCAAGAACTCGTGTCTTGAGATTAAATGAAGCGGTATCAAAGTTGCCCCGCTGAATAGTAATGTTTTCTCGAGCCAATAATTTAGCCACCATAGATTTGACCTCGGTGCTCATCAATTTCTCGATTTTCCTGTTTTGAATGTTTTTAGTATCGTAATCCATATTCCCTTTCTTTCTACTACTATTATACCATATTTAAGGCGCTGTGTAAATAATTATCTTCATCGTTAAGGCCTTTGCTGCCAACGACTTAGGGGTAGGCACACAAAAACATACTATCTTTTTGTAAGTGATACAGCCGCAAGGACTTATGACTTTTAGTGATTTTACCCCTGTTTATAGGGGTCGTTTTTGAATACTGTGGACGTTGGACCGGCGTCTTTATCAATCTTTTTGAGTACCGAGGCCCATTCTCCACCAGCTTTTCTAGCTCTTGAGCCTGATAGCTCGGCTACAAACCCCGGTGCACCTATGAGGTATTTCCAATCGGGGCCTTCGTTTTCAAGGACTTTTTCTTTATCAGTATATGAGCAAAAGACTTCTTTTACTTCACCGGTTTTTTGATTTTCTATTTCGTATGTTGGCATATTCTCACTTTATCATTATTAAGTATATATATTTATAACGAAAAGGCAGCCGAAGCTGCCCCTTTTTTTTAGTCTACTTTTACGTATTTAACGTATGTAGCACCTCTGTAATTTAGAGTCACTTCCATTGTATACCTCCCAATGTTAGTGCGTTGCTTCCCACTCTATGTGGTACTTCCGAGCCGAAGCTTCAACGTGTTACAAATCTATTTATATTAAAATACCCAGCGATATCCGAAGAATACTTTATTTTTATATACGTCAGCATCTTTATTAAATAGATGCAACCCTTGGTAACCAACTTCTGCATAATGAAATTGATTGTATTTCCAGGCAAGAGTTACACTCGAAACAAATACTTCTTCTTCGCGCTCTAATCCTAAGCCCTGATAACGATTACCAATATCTTTATAATTAGTAATAAGGTGAGCACCCATTGCGCTTACTTCAAGTTTTGGTGTAATTGGATACTTAACGATAAGAGCAGTTTTAAGATTCTCTTTCATATTCCAATATGCTACAGATGAATCCATTACTTCGTACACAGTGTTTAACCCAATCACTGTACCTCTTTCGGTAAAATATGTTATGTTGGCGCCATACGTTGGTGTTGAATATTCAGTTAGGTTTCCTGCTTGGTCTTTTACTAATGCATCAATACCACCATAATTTATTTTAATGATAGTCGACGGATTCATTACATAAGAGAACTGTGCATAATACATATCAGTATCAATTGCACCACGGACTCCATTGTATTCTAAAAATGATTTCTTACCTACTAACTCTAATATGAAACGCTTACCAAGGATTTGTTCTGCTGTGAACGAATATGTATTTTTAGTAAAGTCACCATTAGTCAATTCCGTGCCACTTCCAACAGGCAAGTTGTCGGACCATCTTTTAACATAGTTTTCATACCCACCTTTAAGTTTTAAAAGATAACGAGGTTGCCATGCTAGCTCGTACGAACTCTTATTCATAAAGTACGTTACATCGATATCGTCATCAATATCACTTGGCTCTCTTTCTGAATGAGAGAATGTGTTTGCAGAATCGAGTATGAGTTTTGGTGTTATCTCGTATTTGCTTTTGATGCCAATGTTACCAAACACCAACGTTTTACTATCAACAGTCCTGTGTCTTATTTCTGGTTGCGCTTTTAGAGTTATTAAATCTCTAAAGAACTTGCCATCTATTCCTAGTGATTGACTGAAGTAAAAGGTTGATGTTTGGTCGGGCGTACCTGCTGCCCGCATGAAAACATTGTCATCAAAAAAGATTCGACTAAATGAAGTTAACTTAAACTTTTTCTCTGCATAGCCAGATAACACCAGCGAGAGGCAGAATAATATAGATAATAATATAAATCTCATGCATTTATTTCCGTTTTCTTAATAGTAATATTAGCGCTGCTCCGCCCATAAGTAATCCTACTGCAGCGGGTTCTGGTATTATAACCATATTTATACTTGCTCCTGTAGGACCAGATATATCAACTGTACCCGATATAGATTCTTCCAACTCATAAGAAGTAATAGCAGCCCAATACGTTGTTCCTGCTATTAGGTCTTGAGTTAATTCAAATTGATATGTGTTACCCCCATCGTAACCATCATCGTCTTCTGCTATTAGATTTTTCTTTACATCAGTTAAATCAAATGCATTTTCATAAAGATAGATAAACGTATCAGCTTCAGAAAAAAGTGTTTCGCCGGTATAGTCAAATGAATCATGTGATAAGATAGATGTATTAGTTGCAGTCCAACTACCTGATGTATCTACTGTAAAATACGCAAGGTTATAATAGAATATACCACTATCTTCGCCAGGTGGAGTCCAAGACAAAGAGGTTTCATCAAAATCAAATTCAAAAGTAGTAATTAAATCTGCATAAAGAGTTGATGCAACTAATAATAAACCTATAAGTAATTTACGCATGCCTTCTCCGAATTGCTACATATAAGAATGAACCAAACGCTAGCATTAACGTATAAGTTGATGGTTCAGGTACTGTAGTAAAATATAGTTCACTGGGTCCATTTATTTCAATGTCCATTGAACCAAGAGCATCAGCAGCAAAAGAAGTAAATACTACTAAATATTGTTTTTCTTCTAAATCAAATATACCATTAAATGCGCCTGCACCTATGCCGGTTCCTTGACCTTCTCCGCTACTTTGGCCTCCGCCCCAACCATAACCTATACCAGAGTTAAAAATCTCTGGTGCAGTAGTTATGACATTAGTTAAATCAAAATTGTCAGTATCATATAACAATACTTGTGTGTCGGTCGTTGAACCATCTGATCCTTGTAATGAACTTGAGTAATTAGAAAAAGTAAAATTACTACCTGCGCTATCGGGTGTCATATATATCCACTCGTAATATGTGCGTTGAGTAGCTGGGCCACCAAAACCTTCAACATATTGGTCATCTTCTAAGACGACGTCTATGTCATAGTAAGAATAATTTTCGGTTTGACCAGTAAGTGGTCCTAGTATGCTTATTGATGCATACGTTGATAATGTTGATAATAAAAAGACTATTCCCAGTAACCCCTTTTTCATTTTATTTTTTTCCGATTAGTTTACCCATGAGTCCAAAGATTTGGCCAAAGATTCCTAATCCTTTACCGAGCCAAGAGTCTTTAGGTATGAGTAATGTTAACATTGATAAGATACCAATCGTTGCGATTGCTATCTCAATTAAATTTCCTTTGCATTGTTGAATTATATATTGTATCATAATTGTTCCTTAAATTGGTGTTGCGTCTGTATCTCCCATGTCATAACCTGGTGCGCTTGGGCCAAATATATCAGCGAAGTTTATATCACTTGCAGGGCCAGCGGGTGAAACTATAACTGTGCCGGGTGTACCTTCGATTGGGGTAAGTACCATTTCGATAACTTCTTCTTTAACCGTTTCTTCAATTACATCGTCTATTTGAACTACCTCTTCTACATTTACGGCTACTTCGATGTCATCGATTACTACATCAGCATTTACTAAAATATCGGCAATATCTATTTCCGCCACTTCTACTTCAACTTCAGGTGTTACTTCTATTTCTGTTTCTGCTACCATTGTATGAGGTTTAATATCGTCTATTTCGTCAATCGATATATCATCTACTTCTATTTCTACTTCATCATCAGTAGAAATGGGTGGGGCCTCCGATTCTGATTCGACTTCTGCAATCTCAATTGCAGGTTCCTCATCAGCAGATATTTCACTTTCTTCAACCACCTCCTCTTCGCTATTGTTAATACCAAATAATGCAAGAAGGCCACCACCACTAGATTTCTTTACGCCGCCATTCGAGTTTTCATTTGAATCGTCCGCTGTCGTTTCAGCCACTTCTTCAGTCTCTGGCTCGTCAACTGCCGTTTCATCTTCTTGCTCTTCTGGTATTTGGTCATCTTGTGCTGGTTCTCCTTGTTCTTCAGAATCAGGTTCTTCATTATCGTCATCTCCGCCTGTGAGAAAACTAAAGAAACCTTTCTTCTTTTTGGGTTGTTCTTCAACCTGCTCCTCGGCTTCGGGCTCAGGTTCGTTAGATTCTTCTTCAGCTTCTGGCTCATCAGCTTCTTCAGCTTCTGGCTCTGATTCTGGCTCGGGCTCTGATTCTTCTTCGGCCTCTTCAGCCTCTTCTTCATCATCGCCTCCTAAAAGTTTTGAGAAGAAACCTTTTTTCTTTTTCTTAGGCTCTTCTTTTTCTTCTTCTACGGGTTCTTCTTTACTATCTTCAACGGGTTCATTATCTGTATCATTTTCTTTACTATCAGTTTCCTGCGATCCTTCTTCACCGCTCTCTCCTGACTCTTCAGATACTGTTGTAGATCCATTTAATTTTCCTTTTGTTGTATCATCAGATGGCGTATTACCAGTCGAGCCACTCGAGGCTGGAGGATCTAAGTCGATCTCTATATCTCCCATTCCGATGATTGTCGTGAACCCTGCAAGAGGGTCATCCCAATTAATATTAGGATGTTCGAGTTTTACTTCTTCCCATTTTTCTTCAGCCACTTGT
>MDTC01131551.1_pt1 | contig 10743 bp, 8 predicted proteins | sample 811181 | NCBI WGS metagenome assembly MDTC01 (sample SAMN05326644, study PRJNA326480) | marine metagenome | isolation source: seawater | place: Pacific Ocean: North | collected 2011 | reverse complement strand
TTCCAGAATCTTGATTCCATTTCCGGAAACCGCCGCAAATAAATCCTTGGTAACCTCGGTCTGCCCATAGACCGTTACTTGTTTGCCAGTCAGCCTCTCTACATCGATACGGAGCTCATCGTCCCCATAGGTGATTCGGAACCCACTGTGTCTCTGACCCTCTTGCAAGACACGATCACCGAGGCCAGCATCCTGCATTAAGTTAACACTGCCTTCCTCTAAAACACCTGCTCGTATTCGCTCCAGCACGTGATGCATAGGCTGTCGCTCGATGATTACTGAGCTGATTCCCTCAAGAAGTAATAGTCGAGACAGCATTAGTCCCGATGGTCCGCCTCCTAGAATTGCTACATCTGTCTGGTATTTGGTCATAACACTCTTGCCATAGCTCGAAAATACGAATCATCATACTGGTTCTGCGACTAAAATTAGTCTTCGATTCTTACCTAACTGGCTCCGTAGCCTCCCCCACCCGGCGTCCCTAGTCGAAGAATATCGCCAGGATTTAGAGTGACACCTGACTGCATAGATGCAAGCGTCTTTTTTATACCTGAGAGTTCGACCTCACAAAATCCACCACGGGCATCACCGCCACCATTCATCCCAAGCGGGTAAATGCCATGCTTACTTGACCGCAAGGTAACAGAAGTAACTCCCTCAAGTATCTTATAGGTTCTAACGAAACCATTCCCGCCCTCGAATACTCCCCGGCCTCCTGAGTCTTTTAGGATTTTAAATTCTTCTGTTCTAATCGGAAATTCTGTCTCTAGCATCTCGATCGACGCAACTTTCCCGTTGGTTTGGTTGCAATGACAGCCCGTTTCTCCGATATATCCTTGCATTGCACCTACACCGCCTGCAAACAGTTCATATTGTATGAGTATTTTCCGATCTAGGGCGTGAGCTAAGGTCATAGCTCGACCACCCCCACCATCTGCTCGAGCGAATTGGGGAGCACTCTCACCGAAGGCAGCAAATATCGACTCAATAATCGCATGCAGTGCTGGATTGTAGGTATTAACAGGTGCGGGAAAGTGGGGATCAACAACCGTACCTTGACGAGTCTTCAGAGTGAAACAATCAAACACTCCCTGATTAACGGGTGTATCGATTCCCGTAATTGCAATCATCACATAGGAGCAAGCCGCCTTAACCAAGTGTGGTCTGACATTAATCGGCCCCGCACCCTGTGGATCTGTCTCTGAAAAGTCAAAGGTAATTGATTTTCCTGTTTTTGTGACCTTAACGCGAACAGCCTTGGGTGTGTCTAGATCAATGCCGTCGTGATCAATTAAACGTACAGAACTTTTCTCGAAATCATCAAGATCTTCCAATCTCCCTTTGATCAGTCGCTGAGTACATCTCCTGTGATAATCAAACGCCGAGAATGTTAAATCTATTCCAAATCGATCAAATAGCTGCTTGACTCGACCTGCGCCTAGGGTGCAAACCCCGATCTGCCCTTCCAAGTCTCCTAGGACGAGCTGAGGGCTGCGACTATTTCCCCGCAACAGCACGTATGCTTCGCGATTTTTTTGGCCAGAACTCATTAGTTTGATCGGCGGTATGTGGAGACCCTCAAAGAAGGTATCTTTAGCTGTTGCCGGGCAGCTTCCGGGAGCTGCGCCACCAATATCGGACTTATGCGCTATCGAGGCTGCGAATGCCACAAGCTGACCATCACAAAAAACCGGAACTGCAACAGCAAAATCTGGACTATGTGGACTACCGCCTTCCCACGGCGAGTTAGTGAGGAACACGTCACCATCTTTTATCTCATCATTCGTGTAACAAGAGAGGATGCCAGAAATTACCGCTGGAAATGCGCCTATATGGATTGGAAGAACAACTTTTTGTGCAGCAAGCGAGCCATCTCCTAAGAGCACCGCACAGCTCGCATCATGACTTTCTCTGATGATCGATGAATAACCTGAACGGAATAAACCAGCTTGCATGTCGTCTACAATTCCACGGGCCATCGACGCGATCATTTCAGCCTCAAATTTAGTCACTACAGAAATCTCCAATGTAGAGCCGCTGAAGCTAGCCTAACCAAACTTACCCTGCCGATCTAAACCAAAACAGATTGGACCAAAAACAATGTTTGTTGTTATCCGATTGACAGGCCATCTGATAAATGTTGTTTAAACAAAAAGGGGGATCACTTTATGGAACTTATATGCACCCTGACGAGTCCTTACGCTCGTCGGGTCCGAGTCTTGGCGCATGAGCTAGGCATTAAAGATCAACTCAAAATTCAGGTAGTTAAGCCTAGAGAATCATCAGATTTTTTATGGACGATCAATCCGATGGGTAAGGTCCCGACACTACGACTCGACGATGGTTCTAGCATCTACGACTCGCTGACGATCTGCGATTATCTGATCGCAACGTTCTCGCCGGAGTGGGGCATAAAACAACAGATTAGTTATTGGGACTACAGAACGCGGCTCTCGATGCTAAATGAGATGAGTGATGCGGGCACACAAGCCCGGAGGTTAAAGAATCAAGACCCACCACAACAAAATGCGGCTAGTTTCCAGTTCGACAAGATCCACCGTGGTTTGACGCATATCGAGGACACCTGGATAACACTAGAATCAGACCTTTCTATGACCTCAATCGGCCTCGGATGCACGTTTGACTGGTTCTTAAATCGGTTCCCTGAGATTAAGTGGACCGTCTCATACCCGGGGATTACCAGTTGGTTCAACGAATTTAAACTGCGCGAATCAATGGAGAACTCGCAGATTCCATCCTAGGTTTCATGGGATCTATGGATGTTCTAATTGTGTAAAAATTTCGGTTGGTAGGTCTTGTCCAATCCCAGCTGATAGAGCGAGCCGCATTGTGATTCCAGCAACGACCGCGAACTGAAGCCCTAACCCAAGATCGTTCACAAAACACGTCCGCTCTTGAGGTTTGACTCGCCCGTTAACCGCACCCGAGATCAATTCCGGAAGCGTTGGACACACGGCAAAATCGAATTTATCCGAAATGCTCCAACCACGACCGCTGGAATGATCAGGGACGATCAGATCGTCAGACTGCGTTAGGATCGGCTTTCCATGCCCAACATGCACGCAGATTCTGTCGGCAAGCTCAAGACACTGCCTTGAGATTTCAGGCGGCTTAATTGAGCCAACATGCATGCCCGCCTCAAAATGCTCAACCTCGAACAATGAATCTATCGAGCTGGTCGCGCACAGAACGATATCGGCCCCCTCGACTGCCTCTATCAAAGAATCGACAGCATGTAACTCCCGATTGAACTGTTGACTCCACTCTCTACAAAACGTTTTCACATTTTCAGGATTTGGACTGAAAATTCTTATCACCTCAATATCGGGGCGTACAGCAAACAATCCCATCAGTTGAGAGCCAGCCTGCCAACCAGAGCCTATGATCGCTGCCGTCCGGCTATCAGCTCGTGCCAGGTGGTGCGTACCAAGGGCGCTCGTCGCTCCAACCCGCATCCGCTGAATAACCCCGTCGGGCATTATCGCTAATGGCTCACCTGTTTCGATTGAGAACACTATAATAAGACCGGTATAGCGAGATCCAGGAGCAGCAGGAACCTTTACCCGACGGTAACTATCTCCTATTTTTGGCCAAGTAACGATATCTGAGTTGATCCTTACAGCCCCAACGCCTAGCCTTGGAGCAATACCATCCATCGTCTTCAGACCATAGACAGACTTACCACTTGGGACAAGCGTGTCAGACCGTTGTCGAGTGACGGCGGCCCCTGACGCAAAATCTAAGTAAGCGTCATGCAGAGCGTCGATACACTGATCCATACGGAGGATCTCTGTAATTTCTTGGTTATTTAAAATACGCGTCAAGTTTCTGGCCCTTAATAATGTTCCGTCGGAGCATTCGTACCTCTCCAGCCGGGAAATCATTTCGCGCATGACACGTCGACCAGTTATCCCAAATTACGAGATCTCTCTTGCTCCAACGGTGCGAAAATGTCGCGTCACTCCCATCAATCGAATGGAACAAGGTCATCAAACAGTTTTCAGCTTCGGTTCTGCTTACACCGTCACCCTCGAGACTAACTGTGCAGAGTGGGTTAACGTAGACAGCAGCCTCTTGCGTATTTGGATGGCTGATCACACTGGGATGAATCGCACTCTTGGCACGTCCGCTTAAACCATCACCGGTTGGACGATCTGCTATATTTCGATAGTCAAAACTGTGACGCCCACTCAAGTATTTTAGTTGACTTACAAGGCTTTTCGGTAGCGACCGGAAAACTGTACGCATATCGACAAAACGGGTCTCGCCTCCCACTGACGTGACTTCTAGAGCGTAAAGAATAGTCGCTCGGTACGGTTCGTCTATAAAACACCCGTCATGATGGAGCCACATTTCACCGTCAGGCAACGAACCGATGGGGATACCATCTTTACGGACATTGGTAACCAGCCCCATGTATTCAGCGTACGGTGACTTTTCTGCTCGATCAACTGAAGGTCTCGAGCGCTTCGATGGCTCCCCAAAAATTTGTGTGATCTCAAGTTGCTGCGCTTCAGTCAATTCTAAATCCGGAACTATGAGCACACCATAACGATCAAGGGCATCATTAAGAAGCCGCTTCGCTGATGCCGACACATCAAATAAGTTCAACCCATCAACAATCGCTCCAAACTCTGGTAATATTGCTTCAAAGTTTAATTTTTTCATGGGTTTAGGATATATTTCTCCATTTTCGCGTCCACCCCATTCTTTTTCATTTCCTCTAACCAGATTCGATGAATATCAGGATTCTGATCTTCATACTCGATCTGATCACCACCATCTTTTAAGCTGGTCGACACCGCACCCTTTTCACCCGGTTTTATCCCGAGGAGTGAACGTCTATTTGCCGTCGTAAACGGATACCGGGTACCTCCGATTCCTGTAGCAAGATAACGCGCAGGGTTGGTCGATGTATTGAAGTGTTGATGGAACTGCTGATCAGCTGGGGGGAATACGACACCGTGTTTCCAGTCGACCCTCGTAAAGTTAGGATCACCGTCGTACCAAAGCAAAGAATATCCGTGACCAGTCACGCACATGACATGGAATCCCGGACCATGCCGGTGACCTTTTTTATAGGTCCCAACGGGCATTTCAGATATGTGGGCGTGCATTACTCCGTCAGCAAGAACGAACATGATATTTGTTCCACCAGCACCCCGGTCACCCCACGCACGCAGTTCGATTTCGGCAAGATCTGGGACAAAATTAGTTTCCCACATGTGATTTCCTTGCCGGATTTCGTGAAAATCGCCATCACCCGTGAAGTAACCATCCTTACCTGCTCGAATCGAAAAATCATACGACTGATCGAACACAAATGACTCGTCATTGAATAAATTCATCACTGTTGCACAATTTGTTGTTGCGACAATCAAAGCCCTATCATTACCGCTTCCATTGAAGTGGCGATATTTAGCATTCAAAGGGATTGCGAACAGACTGCGAGGACCCCACTCAAAAAGATGCTTCGATCCATTCGCAAGCTCGACCTGAGTTGATCCGTGACCCTCCAAAACATATATCACCTTCTCAAAGAGATGCTGTTGCACTGCAGTCGATCCACCCTTAGCAATCTCCAGCAGGAACATACTTGAGAAGTCGCCACGTCCTTTGAGATGAACAGCTGCACCATCACAACCAAATCGATTCCATGGCTTGACTGGGACCTCGAACAGGTCAATACCAACATCTTCAACAACAGGGATACCCTCTGCATTTACCCACTCTAAGTAGGGATCAACACCATACCGAGGTTCACCGACATTCATAATTCCTCCTAATGTTTCAATTGCTGAGCTGTGTCAAATACTAGTGACTTAATGACCAATGGAATGACCCCAGGGGGATTAATCATTTCTCCAACATCAATAAAATCCAGGTCAGATAAGACTACGCCATCTAACGATAATAAATAGTCGCCCTTGTTCAACTCTTTGCTCAATATACGACCCAGTAAACGTCCGACGTCCCCATCAATCACCAAAACCAGTGGCGCAAGTCGCTCTGGACTACACAATGCTCCATTTATGGCATCGGCTATTGCCTTAAGACGTTGATAACTTGGATCTCCGCTCCAAGAAAAGGCCAGAGCAATGGGACTATTCTTATTAATATCCCGCATCTGACATGCATCGATGATCTGCTTGGCGACCAATCCGGAATCAATATCTTCTTGAGATAGATCGATGCTTGGATGAACTACCGGCACATTTCTCAACGGCAAAAATTCAAGACCATTTGCAAAAATTGTCTTGCCTGAAACCTGAACAGTAAACTGAGAGGCACCAATCACGGTCGCTCTAATACCGTGTTGCACGTCTACAGTAACCGGGACACGCTGAGCTGTTATTAACTGTCTGTTAATTTCTTTTGCGAGATCGTACGCAAGATCTCCCAAGGGTTGGGTCGCTCGTCCATAAATGAATTCCGATACGCCACCGGAAAAGCTCATCTCCTCCGGAACAACAGGCCAAGAAAGTGGTTCTGTGAGAAGTAATGTATCCAAAAGCGAATCGGGCTCAGATCTTGAAATCACTGACACAAGAACTTCGGCCAGGCAGACAACGATTTGTTGTCTTTGTGTGTCGGAGATATCAGAAACATGGTCAAACAAAATACCCAAACGATTCGACACTACGCGGATCGAGTCGTCGCAACGCACCCAACTCCCGCCCTCATCCGTGGCCATTAGGCGTCCACCAACGGCACAGGCAGCTATGGACACAATCCTCCCCTCGTCAATGAGCGTGAACTTAGTCGTACCTCCACCAATGTCGACATGTAAGACCTTCTTTTTGAGCCGACGAGACCGTTCGATAGCCCCAGAGCCATGTGCGGCTAGAACGCATTCAAGGCGGTGTCCAGCCGTCGCGCAAACAAATTTACCCGCCTGTTCGGCGAATAACTCGTCTATAGCCTTGGCGTTTGATCGCTTAATCGCCTCGCCCGTGAGAATAACTGCACCAGAATCCACGTCATGCTTATGTAACCCAGCGTTAAAATACGCCTGCTCGATGTACCTACCTAAAACATCAGCGTCAATAAGTCCGTTGTTTAAGAAAGGCGTAAAGTGAATCGGTGATTGCCACAAGATTTCCCGCTTAATAACTTCGTATCGGCTCGAAAGCCCCTGCGTTCGTCGCTGCAGATGAACCTTCGCAAAGATTAGATGGGACGTTGATGATCCAATGTCGATCCCCACCGTCACAAGCTCGATATGCTCTTGCTCCCAAATAGAGTCAGCAACGGCTTTCCTGCTGTGGACTGATGGATGGTGATCGTGCCCTTCGTGGGCTCTTACTGGATTCATAAAAGCTTAGATATCTAACTAAAATCAGGAAAAAAACGCCGGTGTTACCGGCGCTTTCTCAACTTACCTAATCGCAGAAATAACTTCTTGAATCACGGTGTCGGGGGTACCGTATGCGGTACTCACAAGCCCAGCAACTTGATCACCAGAAATCGGAGACAGATCAAATCCGCTCTTCTTGGCGTCAGCCAAAAAATCAGGATCACTCATAGTCGCTGTGAAGGCGGCCTTGAGCGCTGCCGCGCGATCAGCAGGCACTCCAGGAGGCGCGACGTAGGGACGTCCAAGCCCTTGACGAGCAAACATCAAATTAAGCATTTGAGTCTGCTTCTTGGAGTTGTAAGTCTTCACCAAATCCATGACCAGGGGTACGTCCGGAAGTTCAGGATGAGCGACCGTTGACATTTGCATAAGCAAAACGAGATCACCACTCGCTAGCAGATCCTTACTTTTAGATTTGATCGATGACCAAGACCAACCACAACGAGCATCGAGCTCACCCGCGATCATGGCTTTCACTACATCTTTACCACCGCCGTAAGGGCCTACAACCTTGAACTTAGTGCCAAGTACATAGTTAAGTAATTTTGGGAATTGATCAGTATCAGATCCGCTTCCATTGCCACCGGCCAAGACTTCACGTGTCCGCAAATCTTTCCATGATTTGATACCAGTCTTCGTGGTCGTCGCACAGATAGACACTTCATTATTCGCAGAGCCTATCCACTGGAACTCGTCAGCTGAAAACTTAGCCTTCTTGTTTCCGAGTAGTGGCTCAAATGGAACCCCTCGTGAAACAGCGCCTATTGCGGTGCCATCCTGAGGAGCGCCCTCCCATAACCAATTGGTGAGCTTAACGCTACCCGCTCCAGGCATATTTTTTGGAACGATATTCGGATTACCTGGGATGTGCTTACCCATATGACGGGCAATCAATCGTGCATAACCATCGTATCCACCGCCTGGCTTGTAACCAATGTAGAGCTCGACGTCTTTTCCTTTATAGAATTCTGCTACGGCGTCCGCTAGTACTCCCGCTGAAGCGGTAACACAAGCCAGACCGATTACTGCAGATTGAAGAAGTTTTTTCATAATTTTTTCTCGTTTACCTGTTACAAATTCTTCCACTTCCAGACTAGATAATTCGGTTCAAAATGTAAGTCCTAGCTCATACCGTTTTAATATTGGCCAGAATATTACCCAATCTTACTAATCCTATATGGTGGGAATGATTCCTCTCAATTCGGGGAACATCGACCTGACAAGAGACTCAGGCCACGCTATGTGGAATCCTTGATCGAACAAGAAATAAATCAGACAACCAATCACAACAACATAGGCCGCCGTCATCCCGAGCGACTCATTCCCACGTATTCGCATATAACCTATGACAAACAAAGTAGAAGCAACCAAAATACCACCAACCCACCAGGCGAACACGAAGCCACAGAGCCACAAGAAAAACTCAAACACTCGAAAGTTATATGACGTCCGGGCGAGACCACCTAGATCCGACGACAGATCCAGCGCCGAGCCCTCTGAATAACCTTCGTTACCCCGTCGAAAAATTGCGTTTGATAAGGTAATCAATATGATTGCTAACGTGATAACGATGATAACCTGAGGCGCTCCTTGAGACTCATCGTCCCATCCCAACGAGTTTGTTAAAGCCCATACCAATAAGCCGACAAGGCCAAACGCAAACATATCAGTTATACGGAACTGTGGCGCAGAAAAAGCAAAGATATCGATTTTCTCTTTTCTTATAAAAACTCGAGTAAACAAAGGTTGTAGTAAACTCAGAGCCGCCAGCACAAGCATGACGGCGCATACTGGCTTCAGGACCCATGCCCACTCATAGATCTGATAAGAGATCCGCATGTAATCCTCGACGATACCACCCAGCACAAATCCTAAAATAAGTGGGGGACGAGGCCATTTGAGGTGCTTCATCGCCCAGCCAACGACACCAAAAATCAGTAGGGTAAACAGATCACCCCAGTCTGCAGACGCTTGAAAGGCGCCCACCATCATGATCGAAATAATCGCCGGAATGACCAGCGTGTAACGTAACGTCGCGATTTTAGCGAACTGCCCACTGAAAGCGAAACAAAGTCCGGCCCCTAGGATATTAGCCAATGCGATTGACCAGACCATGGTATAGGTCACATCAAGATTGTCAGTGACCATCGACTTACCAGGCACAAGCCCGTGGATCATAAAGCCACCCAACAAAAGAGCCATCGATGCTGAGCCAGGCACGCCAAAAGCGATTGTTGGAACCAGCGATCCGCCCTCTTTCGCGTTGTTCGCACTCTCCGGGGCAATGACACCTCGCACATCTCCCTTTCCGAAAGTCTTATCCGCATCTTTGATTGACTTCGCTGCGTATCCGTAAGCAAACCAATCAACAACAGCCGAGCCGAGTCCAGGGATGGCTCCAATCATCGCTCCAAGCGAACCGCACTTTGCTACAAGCCACCAATTTTTTAATACGTCCCTTAATCCCACCAACATGCCTTCTTTGAGCTCGTATTTACTCGTATCCGAGATTGCTGTCCGACGAGCAGCCACATCACAAATTTCAGGCAGTGCAAACAGCCCGAGCGCCACGGGTAAGAGAGGCAAATCATCGACTAAATACAATGTATCGAAGGTCCAGCGCTCTTGCCCTGTTTGCGGATCTCCACCGACCATCGATAGCAAAATTCCAAATCCGGCCATCGATAGACCACGTAGTGGCATCGAACCAGATAATGCGGAAACCATCGAAAGGCCGAATATTGAGAACGCAAGCAATTCTGGCGAATTTATGTGCAACAGTATTGGACGGAGCACTGGAATCGTTAGGCCAAGCAGGAACGCACCCCAAAGCCCTCCAATTAGGGACGCGGCATACGCTGCGCTCAAAGCTCTTCCAGCCTCACCATTTTTAGCCATGCTGTGGCCGTCTAGGACAGTTGCCTGAGAAGCTGAGGTCCCGGGAACACCAAAGAGGACAGCGGGGATCGTGTCACTGGTTGATGTAACCGCTCCCAGACCCAGCATAAAGGCAAAAGCTGAGTACGCGTCTAAATTGAAAGTAAATGGTAAAAGCAGAGCGAGACCAGCAACCCCGCCAACACCAGGCATGATGCCAAGCGCCAGTCCGATAATGGTACCCATACCCAGATAAACTAGTCGCTCTGGCTCCAACAACACCGAGAGGGCTGTTATAGCGACGTCCAGGAGTGAAGCGTCCATTACTTATTCCTTATTTCTTTTTTTTATTCCACTTTCTAAGCTAACACGGCTGTTGGCACCGTAACTAGGTTTGAGATAGAACGTAATCATCTCGCATAGATAGAAAAAGACTCCTACGTGGGGAATTTATACTCCTCCAAATCTGGAGCTCGCTCTAGATGCCG
>MDTC01119990.1_pt1 | contig 10743 bp, 13 predicted proteins | sample 811181 | NCBI WGS metagenome assembly MDTC01 (sample SAMN05326644, study PRJNA326480) | marine metagenome | isolation source: seawater | place: Pacific Ocean: North | collected 2011 | reverse complement strand
TTTTGTGTCTCCACGTCCTATAGACAAGAGCCAAATGCAATACCAGGAAGACATGATATAATATTTCCAATGTTTGAATTTGAATTCCCAGGCGACATAAACGATCTTAAGAAGATGGAATATGAACTATGTGAATACTTAGGATTTCCTAAGCCAACAGAAAAGACATACAAAGAATGGCAGGCACATTACGGACTATCAGAAGACTATGAAATGACTGCTGAAGAAGAAACTAAGATGTATAAAGAGTTTGGTTCAACAATGATTACAGACTTTCCTGAAATGACATCACCGTTCTGGAATATGAGCAGATACGAAGATGGAGTACACTCTAAAAAGATTGATGTTATCTTAGGTGGTATGGAAACTATAGGATCAGCAGAACGTTCATGTGATGTAGAAATGATGAGAGATACATTTCATACAATTACAAACGGTGAATACAGTGAACTGCTTTATAAGTTGTTTTCTAAAGAACGTGTAGAAGCAGAACTTGAAAAATTCTTGGAATTCGACTTCTTCCCAAGAGTAGGTGGAGGAATTGGAATGACTAGAATGATTGCGGCACTAGATAAACTAACAGTTGATACTTTGATTGCACAACAACAAGACCCAGCACATAATCAGTCAGCATTTAAAGGCGCGGCTTAATTATTAATCTGGGGTGGTGGAATCAGGTAGACACGCACGACTGTTCATCGTGTGGTAAGTAACAAGCAAAGTATTTACCGTGAAGGTTCGAGTCCTTCCCCCAGAGCCAATTAAAAGGAACCACAAATGACACACAGAACAAATGCCCGACTATTCGAATCAGGAGATTTTATATCACACGCAGGATTACCACTCAAATGGAAACTTGAATGTGATGCAATTCATCCAGACGAATGGAAAGCAATAGCAAAAATGGTAATGGATTATCAAGACAGACCTTTTTACAAAGCAGTTGGTATTCCTAGAGGAGGTTTACCATTTGCGGCGGCAATGAACAAATATGCAAGCGGCAATGACAGAGATCCTATTATGATTTGTGATGATGTGTTTACAACTGGTACTAGTATGCTAGACTTTATTAAGGAAAATTATCCAGACTGGAGTGCAGGACAAGGATTTCGTTGGGTTGTATTTGCAAGACAACCTAGTTATGAACATCCATTTCATGTCCGCGCATTATTCACAATGCCAAAGCCTACATTAGAAAAATATAAATCAAAGTAATTTTCCAAAACAGGTTGACTTTTCACTATAAATAAAGTATAGTATAAACATAATGCAAAAAGGAATTTATAACATGTTCAACACAAATACAACATTATTACGTTGGTGCCGCTGTAGCAGGGGCTTGTGTTGACGTGACTTTTTGATAACGTCAAGAGCCCCTAGCATGAAAGTGTTAGGGGCTTTTTTGTTTGTGCAGTGTGGGTGTAGTGTTAACGGTTTAGCACGACAGTCTCCAAAACTGTAAGTCAGGGTTCGAATCCTTGCACCCATGCCAAACAAATTTACGGACCCTTAGCTCAGCTGGATAGAGCGTAAGTTTGCGGAACTTAAGGTCAGAGGTTCGAATCCTCTAGGGTCCGCCAATTAATTTTATTTCACCTAGTGGCAGAAAGGCGATGCAACGGACTGCAACTCCGTGAATGCCGGTTCGAGTCCGGCCTAGGTGTCCAAAACAGGTTGACTAATTAAATAATAGATGCTAAAGTATATACATAATAAATTGCTTGGTTGTGAATGGTTAGTCCTAGGCAACGTTGCATTAAACCAGGGTCCGATCAGTTGCGAACCAAGACCCGGCCAAGTAAAACAAACGAGGGTAAGATGAAGAATATTTGGTTTATATCAGACACACATTTCAATCACGAAGGTATTCTTGGTTTCAAAGATTACATTGGCAAGCCTGTTAGAGAGTTTGCTAACGTAAATGAAATGAACGAAGCCATGATGGATAATTGGAATAGTGTAGTTAAGCCTAATGATGTTGTATATCACTTAGGTGATGTATTGTTTGGCGAAAATAAAGTTGACTGGATGGAAGCTAACTTTACGAAGTTAAACGGTACTAAACATCTTATCTTAGGTAATCACGACAATCCTAAATTCCTTGCACCGTTCTTTAAGAGCATTGCGTTATGGAAAGAGTTTGACACTATTGTTTGTAGTCACTCTCCTTTGCACCCGCAAACACTTGCAGAGAGGCATAGGTTTGACGATGACATACTTAATGTACACGGACACATTCACACTAATCCTTCACCAGAAGGACCATACAAGTGTGTAAGTGTTGAACAGATTAATTACACACCTATCAATATGGAGGAACTAGTATGAGGACTCAACCACAAGAGATTATTGCTAAACTTGAAGCAGATAATTCACGCTTAGGCAAAGAAGCAATTCTTACTGAAGCAATGGGTGAAGGTCTTGACGAATTCTTTGAAGGTGTTAAAATGGCGCTTGATCCCTTAGTAACATTTGGGGTCAAGCAAGTTCCTGAAAAGGAAGAAGTAGAAGTGCTAACACCACAAGGTCTTGCTTGGCCTACGTTTAAAGAACTAACACGTAAACTTATTGATAGACAACTTACAGGTCATAATGCTAGAGATGCAATTATACTTTGTAAAGATCTTGCTACAGCAGAACAATGGAACATGTTTTATCGTAGAATCCTTATCAAAGATCTACGTTGTGGTGTTTCAGAAAAAACTGTAAACAAGGTTGCTAAGAAATTCCCACAATATTCAATACCAGTGTTTACTTGTCCACTTGCACATGACAGTGCCAACCATGAAAAGAAAATGGTAGGTAGTAAACAGATTGAAATAAAACTAGATGGTGTAAGAGTTCTTACAATTATCCGTGGCAACAAAGTAGAAATGTTTAGCCGTAATGGTAAACAGTTTCATAACTTTGGTCACATCATTTCAGAGATTGAAGAAGTAATTGCACAAAAGCCTGCTCCATATGATCTTGTATTAGATGGTGAAGTAATGAGTGCAAACTTCCAAGACCTAATGAAACAGGTGCATCGTAAAGATGGCAAGCAGTCAGATGACGCAGTGCTACATTTATTTGATATGTGTCCACTTGCGGACTTCCAAAAAGGTATTTGGGACAAACCACAGTCTTTTAGAAGTCAAGCAGTAAAGGCTTGGGTAGAGCAGAATGCAAGCATTTTAAAGCACGTACAAGCACTAGAATGGGAAGAGGTAGACCTTAGTACTACTGAAGGTAATAAACGCTTTGTAGACCTAAATAAAGCGGCTATAGACGGTGGTTACGAAGGTGTTATGATTAAGGACATTGGTGCTCCTTATGAATGTAAACGTACTCATGCATGGCTTAAAGCAAAGCCATTTATTGAGGTAAGTTTGGAGGTTAAAGATGTCGAAGAAGGCACAGGACGAAACGAAGGTAAATTGGGTGCATTGGTTTGTGAAGGAATCGATGACGGAAGAAGTATCAAAGTTAATGTTGGCAGTGGGTTTACTGACAGCGATAGGGATAGTTTCTGGAATGCTCGTAGCTCTATTCCTGGGAATGTTGTTGAAGTAAGAGCAGACGCTATTACACAGAATCAAGATGGCACATATAGTCTACGTTTTCCACGCTTTAAAACTTTTAGAGGTTTTGAACTTGGCGAAAAGTTATAATGAAAATACAATTCTACAATAGTATAGATGTAAACAATCATGTACCTGTTGTACCTGCAAAAAAACTTGTACCTGAATGGTACAAAAAGGTACAACAGAACTCATCTGCGCATCCTGGCGGACCAAATTTCCCTACAATAAAACAATGCCCACCTGTAACTGATATGCTTACAAGTGGCTACATTATTAGTTGTCCTGTAGACATTACACTATATTCAAAAGAAGAACCTGCAAACTACAAAGGAGTAAATGCAGAAACACACATAGATTATATGCCAAGTCAACATCATTGGAAGATGTGTCCAGTAGATATCAAAGGCAAAGAGCACTGGACAAAATTAAAACACGGTTGGACAGTACGTACACCTGAGGGTTATAGTTGTTTGTTTATGCAACCGTTTTACTTTTTCAACAAAGATATAACACTATTCCCCGCAGTAGTGGATACAGATAAACATGATGTACCTGTAGAATTTCCAGGATATCTACATTCAAATAATAAAACAACTATCAAACAAGGCACACCTTTGATGCAAGTTATTCCATTTAAACGTGACGAATGGCAAATGGAAATGCTAGAAAATACAGGCAAACCAAGTATTTTAGAGCAAGGCTCCTACAAAGATCTTGTGCAATCCAAGAAAAAATTTCAATAATTATTGACTTTTTACAAAACTTAATATATACTCATGTAAACAATATGGGAGATTTATGCAGTGGCTTTACCAAAGGGACGAAAAAAGAAAACAGTTAGAGGTGCTCCTAGAGTACGTAGAGGCGATAAACTCCAAGCACCCAAGTGGGATGGCTGGGAAGAATGGGACGGACAAAAGTTTCATAGATTTCGTGATGCAAGTAGGGCATTTTATTATGACAACTACAAAGCAGTTGATTTATTTCCTCACACATACAAATGGATGGCACAAAATGGATACACAAAAGAACAAATTAAACATGCTAAGGCGGCTCCCAGTTACGAACTAAGCATCACAGCCGCTATCGTTGCCAAGCAATTACTAGATGGCATGCCTGATTACAATCCTAAACAAAATGAATATTGGGAAAGCCTTGCTGGCACAATGGGTAGTATACAACCTGCAACAAAATTTTTAAAAGAACGTATCGAACGTGCAATTGAAACAGGCAGTAAAGTTGTACAAGTCAAAAAAGAAGAAGAAAAGAAAAATGAAAACGTATATGTTCCAACTATTCAGGAGCGTATTCGTGAACAAGCATATTTGCAAAGTGAAGCAATTGAAGATTGGTTGGAAGGTTGGATAATGGACCCAAAGTCGTTTGACCCTAAAGGGTTTGACTTTAAAAAACACTTTTCAGAAATGAAGGTAACGCAAGCACACGCTCGCAAACTCAAAACCTTTTATGTAGATGCATTAGTTGACTTTGATGAATTAGAAAGATATCCTACAGCAGGACAGCTCAAAAAGATGAGCGAGTATGAAGCAGACCAATGGCTACAACTTAAAGAAGGGCTTGGGCATATAAAAAAAGCCGACATCAAAAACTATCGGATTGCTATCGGTGAACTTATGTCTGCACTAGATTTTGTTATTGACAGTGCAAAAGCAACACGCAAACCACGTAAGCCTAAGGTGTATAGTGCTGATAAACTTGTAGCAAAACTAAAGTTCTGTAAAGTTGATGAAAAATATAAACTTGCAAGCATTGATCCAGCACAGATTATCGGTGCAAATGAACTATGGGTATTCAATACCAAGACACGTAAAATAGGCAAGTATATTGCAAGCAATACAGATCCAAAAGGATTAGGTAGAGACGGTACAGGACTAACTGTTAAGGGTACTACTATACAAGGCTATGATGAGTCATTAAGTATACAGAAAACCCTACGTAAACCTGACGCACAATTAAAAGAATTTAAAGACAGTGGCAAGGTAAAATTGCGTAAGTTTTTAGATGATATTAAAACCACAGACACTAAACTTAATGGTAGGTGCAATCCAGATACAGTGCTTCTCAAAGTAAACTGATAAATACTTACATGAGCACCGAAGACCTTAATAATAGTTTAAATTCCCTTGGTAGAGCGATTGAAGCAATTTCCAATCGTCCTCAACCTATTGTAGTTAACGACCGTGAATTAAGTGGAAATAAAATCCATGGCGGCGTAATAACTGACTTTCATAGCACAGGTATAAGCGATCAAGCATCACGCATGATTGTTTTAATCAACGATGATGGCATTACAGTAGATGCTATTGATGTTGATACTATTGCTGGAGATACAACAGTATCGGGTAATTTAAATGTACAAGGACACATACAAGCACAATCACTACATGTAGATGAGCTTACAGCAGACATTCGTAATGAGCGTTCTGAAAGTTTAGACTTTGTAGGTGCTAACGGTGACGATGTTGCAGGTAAAGGTATTGTTTGGAGAACAAACGATTACAGTAGACAATTTGTATGGCACCGTAATCCAGACAGACTTTTCAGCACAGAACAAATAGATATACAAAACGGCAAATACTTTTCAATTGGAACAGTTCCCGTACTAATGGAAGATTCTCTAGGAACAGGAGTGACTAGAAGTAATCTAACAAGTTTGGGTCAACTGGAAAATTTAGAAGTTACAGGTAATGTTACGTTTAGTGATTATATGTTCTGGGAAGCATCAAGTTCACGTTTAGGTATAGGTACTGAAGCACCGAATGCAACTATTAGTATTGCAAACTTAGACAGTGAATTTATTATTGATAGTGAAGCAGAATCTGGCGTAAGAATAGGTAATTGGACAACAGATGATTTACATGTTGTGACAGACAACACTACTAGACTTACAGTCAAGGCCAACGGAACAGTTGTAATTGGCACACCGGGTACTGATACTGGTAGAGTAAACTTATATGGCAAGTTAGGTGTTGGCGTAACTAATGTTGATGAAGATGTTAGCCTAAGCACAAGCGGCCCCATAAAAATACAAAATAAAAAAATGCAAACAGGAGTTAGCTCACCAGACAGCGGAAACTATAGACAAGGTGATATTGTATGGAATACAAATCCACAACCAACAGGATGGGTAGGTTGGATATGTATACGTGAAGGAACACCGGGTATATGGAAACCGTTTGGCGCTATCAGTAAATAATGAATCAAAGAAAAAAGTTACACGACAACACAGAAAAAGAAGTTAGCATTTGGAGACTGCTAGGGCTTACATTGCCTTTTGTGGGCATGACTGCAATCATAATGTGTGTATTATTTGCAAATAATTATGTTGTTCATGTAACAGTTGCTATTGTAATGATTTGGATCACTGTTGCAGTGTATTGGTGGTGGTGGGCACTATATAAGATTGCAAGAATATCAAAACTTATGCTAACAACAGGAATTAGGTTTGAAGAAGTTAAAAAAGAACTTATAGAACTAAGAGATGACTTGGGTAATAGGCAACGGCCAAAGCAGACAAAACGTAAAACTAGATAAACTTCAAGGATCTATTGTAGGGTGCAACGCTCTATGTAGAGACTTTGTTGCTGATCATTTGGTTTGTGCAGATAGAAGAATGGTAAGAGAAGCACTTACCACAGATAGCCCTAGGATTTATACTCGCCCAGATTGGATACATGAGTTCAAAAAAGAATCACGGGTAAACACTGTACCTGAACTTCCTTACAAAGGTAAAGAAAGACCAGACCAACCGTTTCAGTGGGGCAGTGGACCTTATGCCGTATTGGTAGGCGCACTAACACTAAGCAATAAAGTAAATCTTTTGGGATTTGATTTATACAGCGAAACAAAAAATATTAATAACATATACAAAGGTACACAAAATTATAACAAAGAAGACTACCGTGCAGTTGATCCAAGATATTGGATACATCAAATAGGTAAAGTTTTTAAGCATCACAAAGCAAAACAATTCATAATATATCAAAAAGATGGCTGGGAATTACCAAAAGCCTGGAATTACCCAAATGTTTCACTTGACAAGATAAGTAAAATCATATAGTATATACAGTAATAAAGGTCTTGGCGTCAACCCTTCTAATTCTGCCGCTAACATTTTATTAGGAGATACAATGGCAAAATATACAAGTACAAAAACATATGGACACAATATAGGCTTATCAGCAGTGTTCCGTCAACCACATGCAGATCATTCACACTGTAGATTCTTGCATGGTTACAGTTTACAATTTAAATTTGTGTTTGGCTGTAACGAACTTGATCACCGTAACTGGTGTGTAGACTTTGGTGGACTAAAGCCACTGAAGCAATGGTTGGAAGATACATTTGATCACCAAACTGTTATAGATTCAAATGATCCAATGAAGGATGAACTTTTATTACTCGAGACAAAAGGACTTGCACAGATTACACAACTAGATGGTGTAGGCGCAGAAAAATTTGCAGAACATGCATGGCGCTTTGCAGACAAACTAGTACGTGAAGCAACAGACAATCGTTGTTGGTGTGTAAGTTGTGAATGTGCAGAACATGGAGCGAATTCAGCTATCTACGAGGCGTAAATGAAAAAGTATTATCCTGGAGAAACTAAACAGGAGCGTAAGGCTAGAAAGGCACGAGAAAAAGCAACTGGTGTCAAACAAAAAATGGACATTCCTAAAAGAGAAGTTGTCCGTGAAAAAGTAGAACAAATACCTACTCCAACACCTAAGCCGCCGCACCCTACAAAACAACAGCGTACAAAGTACGACAGGAACAAGAGGCATGACAAGTTTGTGCCTCCACAACCTGATCCTATTGATAAAACACAAGATAGATGGGCTCCGGGATTTGATCCAGATCATAAAAGATACATTGTGTGCCTTAAGCATGGCAACAAATATTCTGCAGAATATGTAAACAAATTGTATTGGATGTGCAAACGTAATACAACATTACCATTTGAATTTGTTTGCTTCACCGAAAATCCGCAAGATTTAGTTCAAGAGATTAGAGTAGAAACTTTACCAAAAGTACGCGGAGTAAATGGCTGGTGGTATAAGCCAATGTTTTTTGATCCTGATCTAAATATCAAAGGTACGGTGTTATACTTAGACTTAGATGTAATTGTTTTTGAAAACATAGATAAATTGTTTACATATGCTCCAGGACATTTTTGTATTATAAGAGACTTTAATAGAAAGAATCAACCTAATTGGCAAAAAATGAATAGCAGTTGTTTTCGTTTAGAAACAGGACAGCATTCTAATGTTTATACAGAATTTTGGCGAGACCCAGAAGGTAATAGTAGAAAGTTTCATGGTGATCAAGATTGGATCTATCATATAATAAAAACAGATTTTACATTTTGGCCAGATGCATGGCTACAAAGTTATAAATGGGAAATGCGTAACAAGCCGCCTATGTCAAGAATAAATGGTGTTAGAAATTTTGTAAGTCCAGGAACACCACAAATATTGCCAGACACATCAATAGCAGTATTTCATGGAGAACCTAATCCGAAAGATTGTGTTGATCCCTGGTGTAAGGAGCATTGGAAATGAAAAGCGGATTAAAGAAAAAACTTTTTAATTTATTTCCTACAAATATAATGCATTTTAATTTGCAGGATCAAAAAGAATTTAAAGCATTTGATAAGATTATAGATGATATACGATATGCAGATACAAGTGCGGGCGGCATCACAGAAGGAGATGTTCGTACATGCTATGAAGATGATTGGCATGAAAAAGTAAGAGTATTACCTATATGGGATGAATTAGATGCTCTAATGTTAAGTTGTGTAAGTAATTACTGTTACATGCAAAGTATAGAACCTTTAATAATAAGCAACAGTTGGTATACTATTATGAACAAAGGAAGTAGAGTTCATAGACATAGACACGAAGATAGTGTAGTAAGCGGAACATTATTTTTAAAAATGCCCGAAGGAAGCCATGGACTAGCATTTGTAAATCCTACTATCCCTTATAGAATGAGAGAACGAAATAATCAAACCAATGACAGTAATGCAGTTGTGCATTTACAAGAAGTTAAAGAAGGTGATATGTTGATTTATCCTAGTTGGCTTGAACATTTTGTTCCACCAATTAGTTGTGATGATAGAATTACAATTAGTTTTAACACAGACTATCCGATTTATAGAGAGGAATAAAATGATTGAAATACCTAAATATGAAGCATTTGGTTTGTTTCCAACTCTTGTAATGATATTTGATTTGAGCGAGAACGAACAAATAGAACATGTTAAAAGAGTTGTATCTAAAACTGCAACACATAAACATAGAATCATGCACAATAGTGAAAGCACATATGACGAAGCAATGGGTAACAATTGGTTAGATCAAGCAGAACTATCAAAATTTAAAGATTCTATTATGATATGTTTAAATGAATATTGTGAAACCTATGGTGTTCCTAAATTAAGAATGACCAATAGTTGGATGAATAGGGTCGGCAAAGGAGGCGCGGTAAAACCTCATAGACATGAAATGAGTGTAGTTAGTGGCGCATATTATCCTACTGCTGATGAAGGCAGTTGCGGACTTGTTCTTAAAAGTCCTTTGTTACCATTGAAGATGAATGAATTTTCGCAGTATGAAACATTGTATAATGCATACGATCAAAAACTACCTTGTAAAGAAGGCAGTCTAATTTTGTTTCCTAGTTGGTTAGAACATTATACAGATGAAAATACTACAGACAATAGAGTGACAGTTAGTTTTAATACAACCTACTTGCCTCCACAACAATGAATAGGATAAGAGGCTTTATTTGGTGGTATAAACACTTGACTTCACAAGGATATGGCTATATTATTAGCATAAGTGATGCTTTATACAATAGCAAATATTATGATCGTGACGGTAATTATAAATGAATGATTTAATTTTTACAAATGCAGGAGACTTTTTGAAAGGCCAACAGAAACGTATAGGCTTTGCTTGCAAATACATGCATCCTGATCAAAGACAAAAGAAAAAATTATTAGAAGAAGTACAGCGACCACTAAATACTCGTAGCACAACAGTACAGTGGCTTAATAGACAAACTGTAGATGTTGCTGAAGAACGCTTGTGGGATATCATGGTCCACAACATTGCGTCATACAAGAGGTTGATTGAATATGTGGGAAGCCTTC